>ERZ1034980.14-NODE-14-length-273905-cov-773.860117_pt1 | contig 273905 bp, 224 predicted proteins | sample MGYA00520622_ERZ1034980 | MGnify/ENA primary metagenome ERZ1034980 (study PRJEB33766, sample SAMN09781791) | gut metagenome | biome: gut microbiome | host: Homo sapiens | place: Madagascar | study: EMG produced TPA metagenomics assembly of the PRJNA485056 data... | reverse complement strand
TTCGCGGGTATAAAAAAACGATGGGGCGGGCAGTCCGGAAGACGTCAGGTCACAGAGATTTGACCCGCCCCTCCCCTCAGACAGTTGAGAGTTATTATCACTTAAGCCGTTCACGGGCCGTCTTCGCCTTATGACACGGCCAGCACAGACTCTGCAGATTACTGTCGGCATCAGTGCCGCCATGTGCTTTAGGGATGATGTGGTCAACGGTTTTCGCTTCACGCGCCACACCAGCACGCAGACATAACTGACACAGGCCTTTGTCACGTTGCAGCACACGCACACGGATAACATCCCACTTAGAACCATAACCGCGCTGATGACGGGATTGTCCTGACTTGTATTGCTTCCAGCCTTCGCTTTTGTGGCTTTCGCAGTAGCCTGACGGGTCTGTCGTGGTATTACGGCAGCCGCGAACGCGGCAGGATTTTGGAGTTCGAGGGGGCATAAATATATACCTGTTCTTTGTCCGGACTATTTGCCTGCTGCCAGCAAAGCGTTACGGCGCATATCGATACTTCGAATCCCCGCTTTGTCAATATTGCATTGTCCCAACGCCGAAAGCAGGCTCACATTCAGATCCAGACTGGCCCCATAGGTCAGCGGCTCGGGAATGACTGGCTGGGGAGTTTCAGTAGTCAGGCTTGCTGGCAACGGTACCGCCGGAATCGGTACGTAAACTGTTCGCGTACTTCCGCAACCGGTCAGCAGCGGCAGCAGGCACATGACGTGAAGCACAATCATCATCCGCAACAGCCACTTTGATATCTTCCTGGGTTCTCTGTGACTCCAGTGCGATCTGCTGTTTTGCATGCTGGTTAGCCTCTATAACTGTATTGATGATTTGCAGTGATTGAAGAACGTTACGGGTAATGGCAGTTGCTGATTCAGCATTTCGTACAGCCTCATCAGCACGCTCCTTTTCGTGCTGATATTTGCTGTAGTAATGCCCAGCAGACCAGATGAAGGAACCAATGACGCTAACAACGAAGGCAACAATAACCAGCTTATATCTCAGCTTCATTTACTACCCCACCAGCTTTTTTAAATCGGGCAATCAGGTCACCGATTTTATGTTCATACTGACCGTAACCTGCACCAGGTAACGACGCCCAGATATTGCTGCAACGGTCGATTGCCTGACGAATACTGCCGCGGTCAATCATCGGTAAAGCACCACGCTCTTTAATCTGCTGCAGAGCTACAGCGTCCTGGCTTTCTGGAGAAAAATCTTTCAGGCCAAGCTGTTTACGGTAAGCATCCCACCAGCGTGAAAGAAGCTGGTAACGTCCGGCAGCTGTTGATTTGAGTTTGGGGTTTAGCGTGACAAGTTTGCGAGGGTGATCGGAGTAATCAGTGAACAGTTCGCCACCAACAATAACATCATAACCGTGGTTACGTGTCGGCTGTCGCCCGTTATCCGTTCCTTCTGACCATGCCACCATATCCAGGAAAGCTTTACGCTGGGAATTTAGTGCCTGCATAAATTACTCCTTCGAGCTACCAAATTTGTTACCGATTACTCGCATTGCAGCCCCACGAATAGCATCGACACCGATCAGCCCCACGCCACCACCAATGGCAACAGAAAGCGATTTAGGCCATCCGACATACTCAAGAGCGGATGCAAAGGTCAGCGTCAGAGCGCCACATAGCAAAATCTCGAGCGTTTTTCGCTTCCAGCCACCACCACCGCCAAAATAGGCGATGCGCAAACCAGCCATAACGATCGACATAATCACTGCGCCCAGCGGGGTGTCTCCACGCCACCAGCTCTGGAGCAACTCCAGCCAGGTATTTGGGTTATGAGGCATTTATAGTTATCTCTCACCTTGCTGATACAGCAGGTGCAAATTGAGGGAATATCAGGAACCGCAAATCAGAAGCGGAAACGTCAAAGAAGCCGAGCAAATGGATAACTGCGGGATAGGCCAAGCCCAACTAACAGCCGGGCCAGAGACGACAAAACCCGCTCATCGGCGGGTTTAAGCTGCGTGGCGAAGTAACCACTCTTAACACGATACAATACTTTTTGCGTACGCGTTAGTTTTTTATTATTTTGCTTTTTGATATGATTAACGTGGTTACAAACAAGGAGAACTGCAATGAGTAACTACCTAGAATTTAAGAAAAAAATTGGTGAATATGCAAATGTTACTCGGTGGGGTTTCCCCTGTACCGAGCGTGAAATCACTTTGATACAAAATGACATTAACTCCGCGCTTCAAAGTGGTAAAGTTATAAGTCGTAGCATGCTCCAAGGCATTATCAGCCGTCATGTTCCCAATACCCAATTCTTAATCACTGAAAGTGTGGACAACTCTGATCTTAACACTGCATTAAGAATGCTGGCACCAAAACAAAAATGAATAATGATGTGTTTCAGATCAGCCCCGACGAAGTAACGTCGGAGCTGACTTCTGCAAAGGAAAGATTTTTACGTGGTATTCAGCCATACGTGCGTAATGGCGGTATATCAAACCTTGCTGACCTACATGAAGTTCAGCAGCATGCTTCAAAATATTTTAATACCGCTGTTAAGTTAGTTCAAAAAGTAGATTTATGTAAACTGGATGACAATAAGACATTCGCCATTTCGTTAGCTGGAGACTGTCGAGCAGTTCTGGAAACTTATTTAGAATACTACGACATGATGGTGGCAAACATTAAACACCTAAAAATTGATCCAGACAATATTGTATTGTATAGCAAAGATGGTCTATCAAACATCCAAAGAATCATTAAAAAGTACTCATCAAAAGATATTTACACCGCTATTATTGCGGAATTTGAGTCTCGAAAATTGCCAATCGATGGATTTACTATAGGTACCCCAATGAATTGGAAATTAATTGTCACTGCTATTATTGGATTTTTAAGTTTTTGTATTTTTTTATCAATTACACTGTTAATGCCAGACTTGAATGAGTTTCAAAAGAAAATGATTTCTTCTTTATATTTCATGAGTGCGGCCGTTGGAATATCACCATTCATTGCAAATAATATAAAGGTCAATGGGAAGATGGTATTTCGTGGTTCGGAATTTAAAGTATCTGCTATTGGTGGTTTAGCAACATTGATTGTTTCTTTCATCATCCAAGTAATTTAGTAAAGAGGCCCTAAGGCCTCTTATAATCATAGCATTGATAGCACACCACTAACAAAACCTAATGCTGTTTGCATATCTTTTCTAATTGTCCCATCAGAACACTTACGCTTCTTCGCAATGGCGCGTAATGAAATACCAATAACAAAGTGAGCAATTATTAGCTCATATTCTTCTTGTTTATATTTACGTAACCGTGCGACACAACCGTCTATCATGATCCCTTCATCATCATCACACTGGAGACGTGTTTTTTTACCATGAGGTAAAAGCCCCTTGAAGCCTGCTGCTATCGGCTGCCAGTCCACACTACTGTTATCTGCTGCAGCCCATGCTCCCCAGCGGTCCAAAACTTCATACATGTCACGCATCAACTTTCTCCACAACATCAGCCCAGTACGCCAGTTGCCAGCGCACGATCGATAAAACGAAATATCAGCTCCAGCTGAGAGCCATACTTCTCTTCAAATGCCACGGTATCCGCATGCAGTTCGTCGTGATGCTTTCTGCACAAAGGCAACACAAAGAGGTCATGCGCTTTTGTACCCATTCCCCCCTGACCGTGGCCTATCAGGTGGTGGGGATCATCAGCAGGCTTTCCACAACATGCACACGGCTGTGTCTTAACCCAGCGCGTGTACTTTTCATTAACCCAGCGGCGACGTTTTGGGCGTAACATAAAAGACTCCGGCGACTCCGGATCCACTTTCAGCGCCAGCACCTTTTTCGCCTTATCCTGGATGATGCTGGTGGCAGGAACCGAAGGCACAAGGTCACTTTCCCGGGTAACAGACGGCACAACAGGCTTCGGTAATCTCAGTGCCTTACGGGCTGCACTTTCCGGTAAGGCATCCGCCAGGTCATTACGAACCAGCCACCAGCACAGTTCCGGCATTGTCACAACGTGACTATCATCAAAACCGAGATCACGGCGCACAACAGATAACACCCAGCGGGCACAGTTATCCGTTGCCATTGATTCCAGCCGTTCCGTGAACTGGTCACGCAACTGGTTATCGCAGTGCCAGCACAGACGGATTGCGCCCGGCGCATGGCGCGTTGTGGTCATGTTTTCGCTGTGCCAGTCGGAGTGAGGCCACTGACAGCCTTTTTCACGAAGTAACCAGCTTTCAAGACATTCCACGCCACCAGCACGACGGATCACTGCCTCATTGCGGAACACGGCCCGAACGGCAGGATCATCCGCCAGCGGTTGTGATGCCGCCGGAACGGCACCACTGGCGAAAGATGAATAACGCTCCGGCTCAGGCTCCAGCAGGACACGCCCCTGCATAAACAGGGGCATCAGCTCTGAACCTGGCCTGAACAATACGATCCCCATACGCGGGGCAATTTCAGGGGTCAGTAGTGCTCTCACGGTCACCTCAATGAACGGTATCGAGCAGCTTTAACAGCTCAGGGAATCGGGATTCGAAGAAATGCGGCTGCGTCTCGCGCGGATTTGCGGGACTGGTGATGTTCTTGCCGAACATGCAACCTTTCGCTGTCAGCGACCAGAATTTTTTGATGTTGTTAATCGCGGTACGGCTGTATCGTTCGCGCTGCTCGACGATCCCCAGTTTCACCATCTGGTGATATGCCTGATTAGCCGTCAGGCGTATACCATACTGTTTCAGCAGTGCACTCAGTGACAGTGTCGGGCGACTTGAGCCATCGTGTGCATCAGCAGGAGCATCAATGGCATAGCGCGGTGCCAGATTCGGTAAGCCAACAGCCTCCTGGAGTTTCTGACAGGCACCAAGCACAGATGAGTTAGACAGGTTTAACTCCCGACGCATAAAGTCCAGCAGAATCACACCAGCCTGCATCTTGTCAGCAGCCTGTCCGGATAATTTTTCCGGTGCGCTGGTTACCATGTCGAAAGTACGGATCACCTTCAGATGGAATGACGGGCTGATCCACATTGCATAGGCATACACCAGTTCCTTGCAGACATAAGTTCCCCGTTCATTTCCCCCATGAATCACACTCACCGGGTCAACACCCAAATTCTGGGTGTTGGTCAATTCATGAACAAGTTCAACAGTTTGTTGGCTGGAAAGAAACTTTCCCGGCTCCTTGGTTCTGGCATTTGCACCAGATGCTACTGCTGCGCGATGCAGATCGTTCAGGCTGTAACGCCCATAAGCATCACGACGAACTTCAATACCATCAATGACCATCAGATTATTCATACTTCGTTTCTCCTCTTAATCAGGCGGCTGCACCCGCCGGTTTCTCGTACTTACTGATAGTGATCTCGACCTTCCCTTCCGGGATAACCGGTCCCCACTCCACCAGCATTCTTTTCACCTGGCTGTCGTCTTCCCACACACCCACGTGGGTCAGGGCGTCAAACAGCGCCTTGTTATAGTTGTCCAGATCGCGGATCCGGTAATCCGGAGGAAACAACACGATCTCCACTGAAGCAGGTGCCGACGTTGGTTTCGGCAGACGACGTAACTGCTCAACTATTGCTGCGCACGCTGCGCTCTGGAATTTTCGCCCCGCCGCGCTTATCAGGCTCTTACCAGCAAACGCCCCTTTGTTGGGGTGTCGCCAGTACGTGTTCACGCTGGGCGGGAAAGGCAAGATCAGCTTCATACTTTCAGGCCTCTCTCATGTAACCAGTGGGTTGCACGCAGCCTTGCGTTTTCCTCACCGGCAAGCAGTGAGCGGATAATCCCGACCGCCTCGCTGTCGTCGTCCTTCACCGCGGTATGAAGCGTTATCCCCCGGGCCACGCCACGCTTTATCGTGATGACACCTTTTTTCTCCAGTGCGCGAAGATGCTCCACCGCTGCATTCACTGAACGGTATCCCAGCATGGTTGCCACCTCCTGATTGGTTGGCGGGAAGCCACGTTCTTTCTGGTAAGAAATCAGCATATCCAGCACCTGCTGCTGGCATTGAGTTAACGTCGTCATGCCGCCATCTCCCTGACCAGTTTTTCCGCCTGCTGGCGAACCTGCGCCAGAAAGGCCTCACCACATGCCTCAAGTTCATCGCGCCCGATGTAGCTGATTGCCGGTCCCTTCCAGGTCTTGTCGAAAACAGCAATAGCACCAGCGAAGAAAGCGCCTGTCGGCACCTGCTTCTCGTCCTTCGGGATAAACCAGGCTGGCAGTTCAAAACCAATACGCCCGCGAATAAAAGCAATATGGTCTGCATCTTCCGGCCACCAAACTTCGCTGGTGGCAGCTTTGATCAGGAAAACATAGCGCCCGCCTTTATCACGCATAGCACTGGCATGTTTCATGATGTAACGCATGCCGGTGATGTATTGCCCCTCATGCTGACTGGCGCGGCTGTACGGGGGATTACCAAAGGCAGCACCTTTAAGCTCCGCAAGACGTTCTGACCAGTCATGCGCCAGCGCGTTGTCTTCCGCAGTGTAATAAGCGGCACATTTGGCGTTATCACCATCAGTAAACAGATCCAGAACAAACGGGCCAAACAGGGTGTTAATTCCCCAGAAAATGTTGTCCGGCGTGCGCCACTGATCGCCCACTTCCTTCAGTTCATGGGCTGGTTTGTTCCGCAGCTCCACCAGCGCCTGGCAATATTTATTACTCATTAAGCCCCCACGTAATTCCCTGACAGATACCACTCTTCACCCGATGCAGCGCGCTTGCTGCTTTTCCGTAAGCACCGCTCACGATGCGCCAGAAAATTGTTTCGTTCTGGCTGGGAGTGGCTTTCACGGAATGCCTCCATCCACACCGTTGCAGCTCGACGGAATAAGCCCCTGGACTCCAGTTCTTCAGCCTGGCGGGTCAGGCACAAAATCACCCGGGGGTCGTTAGTGCCGACATAGAAATTGCGCACAGGTCTGGTTTCACGAACAGATTGTGGTTCCGGCTCCTGCGCTCTCTCAGTCAGGCGCGGGAAATGTCTGCGTGTATCTCCTTCACAACGGTGAGCCACACGCCCACTCTGACGTAACTTGCTTGCTGACTGCAGAACGCGCTGCCGTGAGTAACCTGCAAAAGCATCCGCAATGTCTCCGGAAGTACACCCCGGATGGGCTTCAATGAATTTCTGAACTTCATTCAAAAGACTCATGATCACCCCCTGAATCCTGCCGGGATCTGGCTGTAGTCCACGTTGTCGTAACTGGATTTGAAGTACGGGTCTTCGCGTTTTTCGGTGTACGTGCTGACGGACGGTGATAAGCGCAGGGAAAGCTCATCCCATTTTTCCCGCAACTTCGACGGGCTGAGCACGTTACGGCACCAGAACGGATCGCGGCTGACGCGGCTGTACATCTCGCAGATTTGTTTGTGAGTACGACCATCCTGCACACACATCAGGCGAATTTCGTTTGCCCAGGCTGTCCAGTTCGGTTCTTTGGGACGAACCACCTCGCCGTCACATTCGGCGGCTTGCTCGTACAGGGCGATGATTTTTTTCCAGAGCCACTGTGCGCAGGTCAAATCATCCTGCGTTCCCCACTGGCGCTTTTTAGGGCTGAATACAACCGCATCAGGATGGCGAGTTAAAAAATCCTGTTCATCCGTCTGCGTGTCCGGTTGCGAAGCGTCCGGACGAGAAGGTTTTTTATCTGACGGATCATGTTTTGATTTTACTGACGGATCCCCGCCAGATTCTGACGGGTGAAAACCCGCTTTTTTGCCAGATTTCGACGCATCAAATTTTGACGGGTCAGATTTTGATGCGTCAGATTTTGACGGGTCAGAATCTGACAGTTGAGAAAATGCCGCTGCCTGAAGCTTCGCAACGTTAAGCTGATAAACATTCGACGCATTGCGGTTACCCTGGCGACGCGCCTTACGCGTTAACCAGCCTTCTGCTTCCAGCCGTGCGATAGCCGTCCTGACGGTACTCATCCCCGCGCCAATCTGACGGGCAATAGTTTCAATTGATGGCCAGCACACACCTTCGTCATTACTGAAATCAGCCAGGCGGGCCATAATTGCCACGCTGGATAATTTCATGCCTGATGCAGCGCAACCATCCCATACATAGCCGGTTAATTTAGTGCTCATGACCGACCTCTATTTCCCTGAATTTACGACGAAACTGTTCGAGCGGGCTGAAGCACTCATGCTCATAGCCTTCGCGGAGGTAGATAACTCGTTGTGTTTCCGGCTCCCAACGAATGACTCTGACGGGCACTCCGTAGTGATCTTTGAACCAGCGGTTAACTTGTCGCAAAGGACTGTCTCCTTCTGCCGGTTGAAATCACCCACAGCCCACTCAGCAAAGCTGTGGGTTACAATTTCCCTGTCACCTGGTACATTAACTGCATAGCAATACTCCACCTTCGCTTTTCCACCCGGTACAGGAAGCGCAATCAGTTGCGAGCGACGGTAGTGTGTTGTTAAACTGTTCATGCGTTAGTTTCTCCACAGTCACGACACGCCACGGCGCCCGGAGCTGCACACTCGCGGGCGTCATTACTTTCTGAAATGCAAAAGATTTTGTAGACCAGTGCTGCATGCTCCTGCAGCTTCGAAATTGAGAGGTAGAGCTCGTCATTAATTGCTGTCTTCTCATGCGGTTCCACTACACCGTCTTCGATTGCTGAACGAATCTGTTTTGAATAACTGCCGATCTGTTCAATGACTTCCAGCAGACGCTGGTTAATATCGGCGTTGTCCACATCCTCGACGTCAGGAAGAGACACAAAGACGCCATTTGCAGACTGCGCCACAGCATCAGCAATGAAGTGAGTTCCACCAGCACGTTGCAAAATCATTGCCCATCCCAGCGGGAAAATCTGATCGCCATCGGCACGAAGGCGGTTAAATAATGCGTTCTCTGTTACATCCAGCCAGTCAGCAGCTTCAGCGTAACCCCCCGGCAACGCTGCGATAGTTTTTCTGACAGCTTTCACGTACCACTCAGGCTGTTTGTCTACTTTCCAGTGATGCTTACCCACGGTTCACCTCCTGTTCCTGTGGTTTAAACCCATTCTGGTTTTGGCTAGATTGAAAACGTGCCGGATAAAGAATCTGCATTTCGCTGATTTCACCCTTAAAAAAATTGGCTAAACGTTCTGCAAGCTCGATAGATGGAATCTGCTCCAGCCTCTCAATACGACTCAACGTCGCTGGATTGACTTGAACACCCGCAGCAACATGCTGCAAAGTGAAACAATGCGCCTTACGCACATTTCGTAATGGTGATTGCATATATCCTCCAAATATTGCGCGTTATGCATGTTATTTCACGCAAGTATTTTGCGCAAGTTGATTTGCTTATCACGCAATAAAGAAATGTAATAAACGCATGAACATAGGAAACCGAGTCAGACAACTTCGCCAAGCGAAGAACATGAAAATCGCCGATCTCGCTGAAGCAATAGGAGTAGATGCGGCGAACATCTCGCGCTTAGAAACGGGTAAGCAGAAACAATTTACCGAACAAACACTGAGTAATATTGCCAAGAGCTTAGGTGTTGATATTGCTGATCTCTTTACCTCTGCCCTCAAAAGTAATACTGTATATAAAAACAGTAATAATGAGGATGTTGCGCAGGTGAAGGATGTGTTCCGTATTGAAATGCTGGATATCAGTGCCAGTGCGGGAAATGGCCTTATCCAGGGCGGTGATGTCATTGATGTGATTCATGCCATCGAATACAGAACTGATAATGCTGTATCAATGTTCGGCGGACGACCAGCCAATCACATCAAAGTTATCAACGTTCGTGGGGACAGTATGTGTCCAACCATTGAGCCAGGAGATCTCATCTTCGTCGATGTCAGCATCAATCAGTTTGATGGTGATGGTATATATGTCTTTGGTTTTGATGACAAAATATACGTTAAAAGACTTCAAATGATTCCTGACAAACTGCTGGTGATTTCTGATAACCAGATTTACCGTGAATGGGGAATTACTAGCGAAAACGAACACCGATTCATGGTCTTTGGAAAGGTCTTAATCAGTCAGTCGCAAACCCTTAAGAGACATAATTAACCTCAATATCCCATCCATCGGCCACCGAAAGGTGGCTTTTTATCACCCATAATTTTGCATATCTCGCAAAATACTACTTGCATATCTCGCAATTTGATTTTATCTTTTGTTCCAGACCAACTACAGGATTACAACAAAATCTGGTTGCAACACGGTGCATAGTGCATGTGTCGTAAGCGGTCAGTAAATGTCAAAAACGAACAGGCAGGACGCCCACGAAGTAGCCGCCTGGGGCATATAAAGTCTAGGGTGATTCGTTAGCAACAAAAAAGCGCCCTACAGGACGCTTAGCTCTTTAACAATTTGGTCCCCATCAACAAGTAACTGATAACTTGAGGAGGTGTGAAATGCACAAAACAGAACCCAAAATCGTCGCGCCCGGATACACAAATGAGGAAATTTACGAGTGGATGGCAAAGAAGCTGGCAGCTATAAACCAGCTTCGTGAAGTGCTGTCTTATCGACAGGAAACAATAGACTCCTTAAAAAAACTGGATCAGGAAATCACGGTTTTATCACAGGATGTTACTTTAGATATTGTGCAGACAAATTAGGATCCCATTCATTTTCGTCAAAATCATCAAAGTGATGAATTTGTGATCTCCAGTCTCGATAATCTAAAAATTTCTGGGCGGTTACGCTTATTTTATCAAGTGTGAGTTCATCCTGAATTGAAAGAAGAAGTTCATCAAATTTCATCTCATTAATCTGTTTTGGCATCCAGTGATGCTTCATCAGAATAAGGTGAACCAGAGCCTTTTTCCCATTCAACTGATTATAGGGAGTGCCGAATTTCTTCCGGTGCTCATGTAAGACAAGGTCCAGAAGAGTAAGTAATGTTGCCCTTGATTCCACTTTGCTTATTTCGACTGATGACACTACCCCACTGATTTCAATGCCCCGATACTTTCCAACATTTTCACAGTGGGATTTGTACAGCGTGTAGATATTACCGGACATTTCTTTTCCTTTTGCGTTGTTGGGGATAACCAGATTAACCGAATCCTTGTTGTTGGGGAATAACCAGGTCCACCTCGCCTGATGTGGCTAAAAGCAGGCACATAACAGCTAAGTATTTTTAACCAGAGAGAATCCTTAGCGTTGTGGTGAATGCGGCTCAGCGCACGCGGGTTAAGGTTGAGGCTGACAGTCGACCTTCTGTGGATACCCACCCGTCTGGTGTGCAACCTTCGCCAGGCACCGGGAGGCACCCGGCACCACAACTTTATGCTGTGTGTAGTCCTGGAGGTACCAGTTTGTACCCTTGCTTCCGGCTGGTACCGTCCTTTTTACAAAACAGAGAAGAGCATCACCGGACGACGGGCTCATAACCCAATCCATCCGGGCGGCTGCCACCGCAGGTGTTCTTCTCTGTTTTGTGGAGAAACTAACCGCCCCTACGGGGGCATTCATGGAAATGTAATTGACTCAATAATCGCCGGATGGAGAGGGCTTCCTTTTACCAAAATTCAGCGCGGTGCAGCGCATTTAAAGTGGAGAACGAAATGTCATTTATTAAAACTTTTTCCGGGAAGCATTTTTATTATGACAAGATAAATAAAAATGACATCGTTATTAACGATATCGCGGTTTCCCTTTCAAATATCTGTCGCTTTGCTGGTCATCTTTCACACTTCTACAGCGTTGCCCAACATGCGGTGCTTTGCAGCCAGCTGGTATCACAGGAATTTGCTTATGAAGCGTTAATGCATGATGCAACAGAAGCGTATTGTCAGGACATCCCCGCGCCACTGAAACGCCTTCTTCCTGACTATAAACGGATGGAAGAAAAAATAGACGCCGTAATCCGTGAGAAATACGGGTTACCCCCGGTTATGAGCACGCCCGTGAAATATGCCGATCTCATCATGCTGGCAACCGAACGCCGCGATCTCGGGCTTGATGATGGCTCTTTCTGGCCTGTACTGGAAGGTATCCCGGCAACAGAGATGTTCAAAGTTATTCCACAGTCGCCAGGCCATGCCTACGGGATGTTTATGGAACGCTTTAACGAGTTATCGGAGTTACGCAAATGCGCATGAGTCTTTCAACTGCACAACCATTGGAGGGGTAGCAATGAACAACTTAATGACAACTAAACAGGTCGCCGACTTCTGTGGTGTTTCAATATCAACAGTGCTTCGCTGGAACAGCATAAACCATAGAACAGGTAAGAAATATAGACCAGACTTTCCTGATCCTGATATAAAATCCTGTCCCAATAAATGGGCATCACACAAGATTTATAGGTTTGCGGGTATTATCGAATAACGTTTATTTGTTTCGATGTTAGCTGACACATCTATGGCACAGAGCAAAACCGAATATGATTGTCCACTCTGTGCTAGTAGAAAACATAGATATCAACTATCCGTATCCCTCACTACATTAGACACTGCGTCAATCCTGCCTTCTATAGCTTGTTTTAACGCTTTCGGCACATTCCTCTGAACCAGCCCCAGATATGGCTGTTAAATTTTTACTTACATTCAAAAAAACTTTAACTTTTGCAATCAGATCATATGATGTTGTTAATGGTAATATTCTGAATCTAAAATGACTTAAGAGTTCGTAGGTTAGAGGGACATGTATGACTTCTGAAAGCAACAGAATTGGGAAGATGGGTGTAAACTACATAGAAGGTGTATTGACAAGATGGGGATGGGGATATCAATCAATTTCGCAAGAAAATGATGATGGGTTTGATGGCTTAATATATATAAGATCTAAACGATTTGAGGCGAAAGATAAAGAAAACCGGAGTAAACAATCTTGGGAGTTCACTGGTGGGTTGATTCATGTACAAGTAAAAAGTGGAGATACATACATTAGTAGTCGTAATAAAGATGAAATAAGGATCAAAATAAAAAACCTCAATGAAAAGAAGAAAATATGGTCTAGATCGTCTATTCCATGCATACTTGTATTTGTTTTTTGGGATCATAATGAAGTTGAGTATTCCTACTGGGCTGATCTTAAATCTGAATTAACTTATTGTGATAACAGTAGTACGCTAATAAAAATCCCCTTAAAAAATAGATTTATGAGATCCCAAGAGTGTAAGGGGCCTTTAAGACGACTTGCAAGGGTATCGGCCAACTATGCAGATAAGCCACTGATAGATTTATCAAAATTTGACTCATTAAGTGGTAAGCTACCTACAAGTCTAAACAGTAACCTAAATTGTTCTTTGAAAAAGAAAGGTATTGAATTCTATCAGAAATGGCGATTAATTGGGGCTACAAACCCTTATTTTGGTCCTGTTCTAATAAACAGAACTGGTTGGAGTCATATAACTCGACGAAATCGCCCAATAGCAAGAATTGAAGCAAGCTTTAATTTGTTACCTTTAGCAGCAAGAATTATAAATGATGTATCTACATGGCGAATGTTAACACCCGTACGACGGTATGATAATAGAAAGGATGGTTATGTTTGCTTTATAGATTTCGTTGGGTTAACAGCCAAAGTGAATTTAAAGAATCGCAACTCATCAGAAGTTATGGTTGTGTTAAAAAGGGAGAGGAGGTATAAACAGGGTGAAGACTGTTCCTCTGCGAAAACAAGATTATGGTTTTACACTGTTTATGAACCTGGAAGAGGAAAATAAATTGAGGCGGTACAATCGCGCTCAGGCTGTCCCAGACGTGATGCATAACACCACCGGTTCCAGAATTTAAGGATCTGGACCTTCAATTATGCGTGTACCGCCTTATGCAACAATACTATAAAATTATTAAACGTCAAGATGTTCAATAAGATTTGGGCTTTCATGCCACAACACGAAAGTTCATTTTATAACGTCTAAAGCTTTCACAATGTCCGCTTTTCGCAGCTCAAAGCGGACAGTCATATTTGATTGTATTCTGGCTACTGGAGCCTCAGTTAGAGTCTGAGATAGTACAAGTAATGATCGATTCAACTCTCTCCCACCATGCCTGGTAGGCTTTACGCTGTTCTTCTAGATAATCGCTCTTATCATAAACTTGCCATACCCCTGGCAGTTTATGGCCGAGCATTATTTCTGCAATATGAGGCGCAGTAAGATCAGAAAAGTTTGTTCGTGCTGTTCGCCTCAAATCATGAAGAGACCAATGAGGGAATTGATACCCCAAACGCCGCCATGCGTACTGCATTAAATTGTAAGGCAGCGACTGCAATGATGTTCGTCCAACGGGTTCCCTGCTTCCTTCCTTAGTAAAAAGCATATCGGAACCATTGTTCATAGAGATAACGTACTTTATAAGCTCTTCAACCGGTTCAATAATGGGGCGCTTTAGCGGTTCGCCTGTTATATCCCCTGTCTTATGTCGTTCTGGCGGTACAGTCCATACCTTATTAATGAAATCAAAATCATCCACCCTAGCGGTAATTAGCTCTGAACTACGGCAGCCAAAATGCAGCAATAGTTTAATGAAGGCCCGGTATTTAGGAACCATTCGAGAACCATCGATCGCAGCATAAAGGATTTTAATTTCATCATGTGTCAGAAACCGTTTCTTCTGACCTTTACGGATATCCATATCTTTACCCGTGATATCCGACAGCGGGCGGGTTTCAATGAGCTTTCTCTTATAGGCCCAGACATGGGCCTGCTTTGCGTTAATTAGCAATCGGTCTGCTATTGCTGGAGTCTTAGTGCTAAGAGGCTCTAGGACTTCTAACCAATCATGCAATGTAGCTGCATCGTGAGGGATACTCCCGATTTTAGAGAACAGGTGCAGCTCAAACGAGCGGAGTATCTGTTCAGAACCTTTTTTATTTTTTACACAATATGCTTCATACCAGGCACGGATCACAGACTCTACCGTCATGGCTTCAGTAGCTTTTCGTTTTTCAGCCTGCTTGACCAATCGTGGATTACGGTTTGACTCAAGTTCGCCACGGAGACGGATAACTTCTTCTCTGGCCTCTTTTAATCCAGTTGCCGGGTAAGTTCCGATATCAAGGCGCTCACCTTTACCTGCCCATTGATAACGATATTGGAACACTACGCGACCTTTCGGTGATACTCTGACAGACAGACCATCACGATCGGATTTAACCAAAACCTTATCACGTTCCTTTCCAACGACTGAACGCAACCACGCATCAGACAGCGCCATTACTCACCTTGTACAAATCGCAAAACACCTCTGCTGCTTTGTACATTATGTACAAGCATATGTACAGATTTTTGATGAAAGCAACATGATCGATTTAAAGTTACATGAAAGAATTTTCAAATAAAGAAGTCACATAATCCCATGTATTGAAATGAGTTATACAGATCATCTTCAATTAAGTGAAAGGGTTTTGAAAAAGTAAAAGAGCTTTAATTTAAGCTTAATTATTGGGGTGAGAAATAATGGCAAAAGTGCGGCGCTTCGCCACCTCTTGCAAATAAGGAGACAACGTCATAATTCTTTCTTCTTGAGTAAGCGGCATCGCGCCGCGCTTGTTGAAAACGAAAAATTGCGGCTATTTTACCCATCAACGGGGGGGAGGCAATCAGTGTTTACACAGGAGCTGCTCCAGTTCGTGCAACGAAGAAACGGTCCAGGTGGGCGCGATGCCTTCTGGTTGCTCGCGATTGTGCGCATTCAGCCAGCAGGTCGCAAGCCCGGCGTTGATGCCACCGAGAATATCGGACTCGGCAGTGTCGCCAACCATCAGCACGCGTGAACGGTCAGGATTGCCCGCCTGTTCCAGCGCATAATCGAAAATTTTCTTATTCGGTTTGGCAACGCCAACTTCTTCGGAAATCACCAGCAAATCGAAATAATCACGCAGGCCCGTGCGTTCCAGACGCACCTGTTGCAAGGCGCTAAAGCCGTTGGTGATGATGCCGATTTTGGCGTTGCCGCGAATGGCATTAAGCAGGGAAACCGCGCCCGGCAGCGGTGTGCAAATTTCCGCCATGGCATTAATGAAGGCCTCGTTGAGTTTACCTGGCTCGACGTTCAGCCGTTCGGCCCAGCTCTCAAAACGCCCGTGCTGAAGCTGTAATGAAGTGATCGCGCCGTTTTGATAATCTACCCACAGGGGCTTGTTAACGGCCTGATAGTCCTGAAAATCTTCAGCGGTAAAAGTGACGCTGTAATCAAGAAACATCCGCTGCAGTCCGGTGAACGAGTCAAAGGTAAACAGCGTTTCATCGGCATCAAAGAAAATCCAGTCCCACTTCATTATTCCACCTTGTCTTACATACTGATTGGCAACGCCATGATGATGGCGTCTTCGCGACCGTCCTTGGTGGGGTAGTAATTGCGGCGAATCGTCGCCTCGTTAAAGCCTAAACTTTCGTACAGGGCAATGGCGGCAGCGTTTGAGGCACGGACTTCCAGCCATAGTGTCGCCACGCCGCGTTTTTCCAGTTCGTCGATCAGATGTTCCAGCAGCGCCCTTCCCAGCCCCTGACGCTGATAGTCGGGATCGACCGCAATATTGAACAATGTAGCTTCATCCAGCACCACTTGCGTAATCGCAAACGCCGCCATTTTGCCGTTTTGCGTTAACTGAAAGTTGAGATAACGCTCGCCCTGATTACTGGCAAAGGTTTTTTCACTCCACGGAAAGGCGTGGGCGCGTTGTTCAATGTGGAAAGCCGCTGGTAAATCAGTCGTTTCGAGGGAAGAAATCGTGTTCATATGTGCAAATTTGTTGCCATAACGCGGCGCGTGCCGTTGGGTTTGCCCGTAATTCGGTGAGCGCCGGTGATGCCACCTGAGCGCCTTCCAGTGATAGCGGTTCATCAGTACCCAACCGCCAGCTGTTGCAGCGACTGCCTTGCGGCAGCATCGCGATCTTTTCTGGCGTCAGTTGCAGCACCTGGTCGGGGCTGACGGTTAATGCACGCAGAACATCGCTCACTAAAGGATCGGTCAGGGCGGGAAGATCGTTTGCCACCATCACCAGACGGACGTGTGCCGGGATCGCAATGGCAATCTCCCCCTGCAACGCGCCAGGGCGACGCAGCGACCACTGGGTAATGCCCAGTTGCTGTAACTGCCAGTCTCGTCGGGATGTCATAGCGAATCGCTCCTGTTGTCAGGGGCGCAAATATAGCAAATTCGTCGATACCGCGCCAACATATGGCTATAATCGCCGCCAGTATCAATTGAGGAGCATTCCATGTCTGCATTTACCCCGGCAAGTGAAGTCTTGCTGCGTCACAGTGATGATTTCGAACAAAGCCGTATTCTGTTTGCCGGAGACTTACAGGATGACCTGCCCGCGCGTTTAGATACCGCGGCCAGCCGTGCTCATACCCAGCAATTCCACCACTGGCAGGTGTTAAGCCGCCAGATGGGGGATAACGCCCGTTTTAGTCTGGTCGCCACGGCGAATGATGTCGCAGATTGCGATACGCTGATTTACTACTGGCCGAAGAACAAACCGGAAGCCCAGTTCCAGTTGATGAATTTACTTTCTCTGCTGCCAGTGGGCACGGATATTTTTGTCGTTGGCGAGAACCGCAGCGGCGTGCGCAGCGCCGAGCAGATGCTGGCAGATTATGCACCGTTGAATAAGGTGGACAGCGCCCGTCGCTGTGGCCTCTATTTTGGTCGTCTGGAAAAACAGCCGGTATTTGATGCCAATAAATTCTGGGGCGAATATAACGTCGATGGCCTGACGGTCAAAACGCTGCCTGGCGTGTTTAGCCGCGACGGTCTGGATGTCGGTAGCCAGTTGCTGCTCTCGACGTTAACCCCGCACACGAAAGGTAAAGTGCTGGATGTCGGCTGTGGCGCGGGCGTACTTTCGGTTGCCTTTGCGCGCCACTCACCGAAGATTCGTCTCACGTTGTGCGATGTTTCTGCGCCAGCAGTTGAAGCCAGCCGTGCAACACTTGCGGCCAACGGTATTGAAGGTGAAGTCTTTGCCAGCAACGTCTTTTCTGAGGTGAAAGGTCGTTTTGATATGATCATCTCCAACCCGCCGTTCCACGATGGGATGCAAACCAGCCTCGATGCGGCGCAAACGCTGATTCGCGGCGCGGTGCGTCATCTTAATAGCGGCGGCGAGCTGCGAATTGTAGCGAACGCCTTCCTGCCTTACCCGGACGTGCTGGATGAGACATTTGGCTTCCACGAAGTGATCGCGCAAACCGGGCGCTTCAAGGTATATCGCGCCATTATGACCCGCCAGGCGAAGAAAGGTTGAGTATCCCGCCGCAAGCCTTGCCGGATGCGGCGTGCTCGCCTTATACAACCTACAAAACCTGCAAGTTAGCCCTTCGTAGGCCAGATAAGACGCGCCCGCGTCGCATCTGGCATCTGCACCCAAATACCGTGTCGGATGCGGCGTGAACGCCTTATCCGACCTACAAAACCTGCACGTTAGTTTCCTGATGGACATTTTTCCAGCAATTACACCTCCGGCGATAATTAACTATTGACGAAAAGCTGAAAACCACTAGAATGCGCCTCCGTGGTAGCAATTCTTTTTAAGAATTGATGGTATGCGAAGGTGGCGGAATTGGTAGACGCGCTAGCTTCAGGTGTTAGTGTCCTTACGGACGTGGGGGTTCAAGTCCCCCCCCTCGCACCAAAAACCACGTTGATATTGCTCGCACTGGGCGAAGGTGGCGGAATTGGTAGACGCGCTAGCTTCAGGTGTTAGTGTTCTTACGGACGTGGGGGTTCAAGTCCCCCCCCTCGCACCAAACGAGGCGATATCAAAAAAAGTAAGATGACTGTGCGAAGGTGGCGGAATTGGTAGACGCGCTAGCTTCAGGTGTTAGTGTCCTTACGGACGTGGGGGTTCAAGTCCCCCCCCTCGCACCAATTATCTTTACTTCCTTTCTTGTTGCTTCCCTGTTTTATCATCCCTGTTTCAAATTCATTATCATCAGCATGATGCCAGCAATAAGCGCCAGGCACGATGGCAGCAAAACGTAATGCCGCAACTGTTTGTGATACAGCATCACCGGCGTCAATACTAATCCCATCAGAATGATAATCCGCCATTGATCCGGCGATAAATCCGCATACATCAGCCCTGCAATCAGCAATCCCGGCAGCAACACTCCCCAGCCACTGCCCAGCGTACGTTGCAACATGGTTTCATCTCTTTCATTGATAATGATAACTAATATCATATGATAATTTTTATCATTTGCAAGCCAGAGAAATCCCTTGCTATCGGGTAAACCTATCGCTAGGATTAGCAATTATTATCATTTAGATTACTATCACGATTATGGCCTATCGTTCCGCACCGCTCTATGAAGATGTTATCTGGCGAATGCATCTCCAGCCGCAGGATGCTGGGCTTGCACAAGCCGTACGGGCGACGATCGCCGAACATCGTGAACATTTGCTCGAGTTTATCCGCCTGGATGAACCCGCTCCGCTTAACGCCATGACGCTGGCGCAATGGTCATCACCGAATGCGCTAAGTTCTCTACTCGCGGTCTATTCCGATCATATCTATCGCAACCAACCAACGATGAGCCGCGAGAACAAACCGCTGATCTCACTATGGGTACAATGGTATATCGGCCTGATGGTGCCACCATTAATGTTGGCGCTGCTGACGCAGGAAAAAGCATTAGATGTGTCGCCGGAACATTTCCACGTTGAGTTTCACGAAACCGGACGCGCCGCCTGTTTCTGGGTCGATGTGTGTGAAGATAAAAACGCAACACCACATTCGCCGCAGCAGCGAATGGAAACGTTAATCAGCCAGGCGCTGGTTCCGGTTGTGCAGGCATTAGAAGCGACGGGAGAGATCAACGGCAAACTTATCTGGAGTAATACCGGTTATTTGATCAACTGGTATCTCACTGAGATGAAGCAGCTGCTTGGCGAGGCGACGGTTGAATCGCTGCGCCATGCCCTCTTTTTTGAGAAAATGCTCACGAACGGTGAAGATAATCCACTCTGGCGTACCGTGGTACTGCGCGACGGCCTGCTGGTGCGCCGCACTTGCTGCCAGCGTTATCGCTTGCCGGATGTGCAGCAATGTGGTGACTGTACGCTGAAATAGAAAAATTTGCCGGGGAAGTAAACCCGGCATTAAGCGTATTAATAGGGGTGCAACACGTTACTTGCTTCGCAATGACGCATACATAACAGAATGTCTGCGGCCTCCAACAATCCTGCATCAGAACTGACGCCCAGTTTCGACATCACATTAAATTTATGTGCACGGATCGTTTTGATATTGCGTTTAAGCTGCTCGGCAATTTGTGTCATTGAGTAGCCACGCGACATAAAGCGCAATATTTCTCTCTCCGTCGGGCTTAACGTCCGGCTTTGGTTAATGTACCACTGATTGTTCAGTCGATCGGTCGCCTGACGTACACCATTTAATGACAAAAAGAGTTCCTGATGAAAAATCTCCAGCGTTGACGCTTTACTTAATACACCGTCCAGCGGTGATGGCGACAATGAACCAATCAGCCGAGCTTCAATATCATCATCCGCAATAACTAAACGCCGGGTACGCGGAAACTTAATCGCCAGTTCAGTCAGGCAGGATAATCCCTCTCTGCGCGCACTTCTCATGGCAGAAAAAGAAAAAATGACCGCCGCAAACGAGATCCGCGACATGGCATCCTGAAATGACTCCTGACTGGTATAGGTATGGAGCTTATAAGGGTTACCCGCAAACTTTCTGAATAAACTCTCAATACCGATACTGCTCATGACGCATTTTTCTATGAGTGCGACATTTCTCTTCTTAATTCGGCTGTGTTCCATTCTGCGGCATCTCCATAAACAGAAGGCAAGTTAAGTTCTCTTGCACCCTGCGCGCTATTTATCCATGCATACATTTCAGCGTTGCTGTGAATTGCCAGTCGACGCATCGCACTGTTTTTTTGGGCGCTGATAGTTTTATTACTTTTCTTAAGCAATGAAGCTATCTGGTTGATGCCCCATCCTTTACCTAATAGCCGCAGCACTTTGCGCTCTGAAAGAGTGAGAATGACGGAGCGATAGCTAAAATCATGAGTTTCAGTCATTGCCGGAGAGGTCAGCATGGCGCTGATACGCTCTGCGTGCGTATTGCCAGAACGCACGGTCTTAACCAGATTCTCAATGGGTTCAACATCAGACAATAATGTCGCCGTAGGGCACATAAGCAGTTCTACCGCCTGGGAATACCAGGAGCGTGACACCATGAAAACCCAGTGAATTTCCCGATATTGCGAGATTAAAGAATAATAATGTTCACAAACAAAACGTGGATCTTCACTTTCACCGGCTAAATCAGCAATGACTAATCCGGAACGACGTAATTGTAATAAAGTAAGGTCCTCCGCAGAGGCGCTGGATATTATTTCATATTCAGGGAAGTGAGTCCTCATGACCTCTTTTAACCCTGCTTGCATGACAGGTATTTTACTGATAACAATTCCATTTTTGCAGCATCCTGGCAACATATTTCCTCCACATCCACTGTCTAAAAATCATGATGGTCTATTCAGGATATTCATTCCTTAAATGTTTCCAGCAAATTAATAGATTAAGCGAATAAATTATCCTTAGCATTCACTTTCATATCAGCATACTCCTGCTGCACAACAACTCCACTGCATGTGTCAGAAGGTTAGCATCAAATGATAACCTGGTGAAATAGCCTGGAGACATTTAAAATATCTACATTAAGTTGTTAGAAATACTTAATGAAAAACAGAATTTTCATTCATTTAATTTATAATTAACTGATATCCCTTCCCGCAGGATGCAAAATCACACAATCAATATTTATTCAATAAAATCTGATAGTTTTAACTTGTTAAAATTAAAAAACGCGCCCAGTTATCTTTTATCCTGATTCGTAAGGGCTAAACAATAAATTCATTATAGTGATAATATTCATGCGATAATTTGTTTGCGGCGAGAGATAATTCGCTTTTAACACCGAGCTTCTCCCGATAACCAGGATTAATCAGCGCAATTTTGATCTTAACCTGCCGCAAAACAACCGCGCTTCATGATACAAATGGATTCTCATAATTTGAACAATACGCAGCGCGTCTATGACAAAGGGCGAGTTATGCAAACTGAGCAACAGCGAGCCGTGACACGGCTTTGTATCCAGTGTGGATTATTTCTTTTGCAACATGGTGCGGAAAGCGCGTTGGTTGATGAGCTTTCCTCACGACTGGGTCGGGCGTTGGGAATGGACAGCGTCGAAAGTTCTATCTCTTCGAACGCCATAGTGCTGACAACTATTAAAGATGGGCAATGCCTGACATCGACACGTAAAAATCACGATCGCGGCATTAATATGCATGTGGTGACTGAAGTCCAGCACATTGTGATTCTGGCGGAGCACCATCTGCTGGATTACAAAGGCGTAGAGAAACGATTTAGCCAAATTCAGCCATTACGTTACCCAAGATGGCTGGTAGCCTTAATGGTTGGCCTTTCTTGCGCCTGTTTCTGTAAACTCAATAACGGTGGCTGGGATGGTGCCGTCATCACCTTCTTTGCCAGTACGGCCGCGATGTATATCCGCCAGCTGCTGGCACAACGTCATCTTCATCCACAGATCAACTTTTGCCTCACCGCTTTCGCCGCCACCACCATTTCCGGTTTGCTTTTGCAACTTCCCACTTTCAGCAATACCCCCACCATCGCGATGGCCGCCAGCGTTCTGCTGCTGGTGCCGGGCTTTCCGTTGATTAATGCCGTCGCCGATATGTTTAAAGGCCACATCAATACCGGACTGGCACGCTGGGCGATCGCCAGTCTGCTGACACTGGCTACCTGCGTCGGCGTGGTGATGGCACTGACGATTTGGGGGCTACGCGGATGGGTGTGATCGAATTTCTGTTAGCGTTGGCGCAGGATATGATCCTCGCCGCCATTCCAGCGGTCGGCTTTGCAATGGTGTTCAACGTTCCCGTGCGGGCGTTACGCTGGTGTGCGCTGCTTGGCTCGATAGGTCATGGTTCCCGAATGATCTTAATGACCAGCGGGCTGAATATTGAGTGGTCAACTTTTATGGCTTCTATGCTGGTCGGCACCATTGGTATTCAATGGTCGCGCTGGTATCTGGCGCATCCGAAAGTGTTTACCGTGGCGGCTGTTATTCCTATGTTCCCTGGCATATCGGCTTATACCGCAATGATTTCGGCGGTAAAAATCAGCCAGCTAGGTTACAGCGAACCGTTGATGATTACCCTGTTAACCAACTTTCTTACAGCTTCATCAATTGTTGGTGCGTTATCCATCGGTCTTTCCATTCCTGGATTATGGTTGTACCGCAAGCGCCCTCGCGTATAAAATTGCCTCGCTTAAAGCACACGGATGAGAGACAGCCTCCTTTCCTCCGTGTGTTACTATAAAAGTTATCTCCCTTCTCGTTCATCGTTCCATATTTGAGAAACAGTATGTCTTCCAGAGTTTTGACCCCGGACGTCGTTGGTATTGACGCCCTGGTACACGATCACCAAACCGTTCTGGCAAAAACTGAAGGCGGTGTGGTTGCCGTATTTGCTAACAATGCCCCGGCGTTTTATGCCGTTACGCCTGCACGCCTGGCTGAACTGCTGGCGCTGGAAGAAAAGCTGGCGCGTCCGGGAAGCGATGTCGCTCTGGACGATCAACTCTATCAGGAACCGCAAGCCGCTCCCGTTGCTGTACCCATGGGGAAATTCGCCATGTATCCGGACTGGCAACCCGATGCCGACTTTATCCGCCTGGCGGCGCTATGGGGCGTGGCGCTAAGAGAGCCGGTGACCACCGAAGAACTGGCCTCATTCATTGCCTACTGGCAGGCGGAAGGTAAAGTCTTTCACCATGTACAGTGGCAACAAAAACTGGCGCGCAGCCTGCAAATCGGTCGTGCCAGCAACGGCGGACTGCCGAAACGAGATGTGAATACGGTCAGTGAACCTGACAGCCAAATTCCACCAGGATTCAGAGGGTAACGATGAAAAACGTTGGCGACCTGATGCAACGCCTGCAAAAAATGATGCCTGCCCATATCAAACCTGCGTTCAAAACGGGTGAAGAACTACTGGCCTGGCATAAAGAACAAGGAGCGATCCGCTCCGCCGCTCTCGAACGTGAAAATCGGGCGATGAAAATGCAGCGCACCTTTAACCGCTCCGGTATTCGTCCACTGCATCAGAACTGCTCCTTTGAGAACTATCGCGTTGAGTGTGAAGGGCAGATGAATGCGTTAAGCAAAGCGCGCCAGTATGTCGAAGAGTTTGACGGCAACATCGCCAGCTTCATCTTTTCTGGCAAGCCCGGAACCGGCAAAAACCATCTGGCGGCGGCAATCTGCAACGAGCTGCTGCTACGCGGTAAATCCGTATTGATCATCACCGTGGCCGATATTATGTCGGCGATGAAAGATACCTTCAGGAATAGCGGTACCAGCGAAGAACAACTGCTTAACGATCTGAGCAACGTTGATCTGCTGGTGATCGATGAGATCGGCGTGCAGACCGAATCGAAATACGAAAAAGTGATCATCAACCAGATCGTCGATCGCCGCTCTTCTTCCAAACGCCCAACCGGGATGCTGACCAACAGTAATATGGAAGAGATGACCAAGTTGCTGGGCGAACGCGTGATGGACCGTATGCGCCTGGGTAACAGTTTGTGGGTGATCTTCAACTGGGATAGCTACCGTAGCCGGGTAACGGGTAAAGAGTATTAATCCCCGTTTCTGGCGGTATACTGCGACACAATTCCACCTTGAGTAATGATGATGAAAACTGTTAAACATCTTCTGTGCTGTGCCATTGCCGCCAGCGCATTAATTTCCACCGGGGTGCATGCTGCGTCCTGGAAAGATGCGCTCTCCAGCGCCGCCAGCGAACTTGGCAACCAAAACAGCACGACACAGGAAGGCGGTTGGTCGCTCGCTTCATTAACTAGCTTGCTTAGCAGCGGGAACCAGGCCTTAAGCGCAGATAACATGAACAATGCCGCAGGCATACTGCAATACTGCGCGAAGCAGAAGTTGGCTTCGGTAACCGATGCCGAAAACATCAAGAATCAGGTACTGGAAAAACTGGGCCTGAACAGTGAAGAGCAAAAAGAAGACACCAACTATCTGGATGGCATTCAGGGTTTGCTGAAAACCAAAGATGGTCAGCAACTCAATCTGGATAATATTGGAACGACTCCGCTGGCAGAAAAGGTGAAAACCAAAGCCTGCGATCTGGTGTTAAAGCAGGGGCTGAACTTCATTTCCTGAACCGCGAAACGCCGCGTTTTAGCTGTTACCCGGCTGACGCGGCTCTCTCCTGCCCTTTTCCCTGCTCCTGGACGGTTTTACCCCTGTTACACGGGAAGCGACCGTAATCAAAAAAGTCTGTTTATAAACTAATTCCTAACAACATCGCATTTTTTTGACACTAGAATTGCAGCAATATGGCGACGCCATTACATTGTGCTTTTCAAAAAGCTTAAACGTTGGCTAAACGGCCCGGTTTAGTGAGGATCGCCCGTTGTCAGAACTACTCTCTTTCGCCCTTTTTCTCGCCTCTGTGCTGATTTACGCATGGAAAGCGGGACGTAACACCTGGTGGTTTGCAGCCACGTTAACGGTGCTGGGGCTATTTGTCGTTTTAAATATCACCCTGTTTGCCAGCGACTATTTTACTGGCGATGGTATTAACGACGCGGTTCTCTATACCTTAACCAACAGCCTGACCGGTGCTGGCGTCAGCAAATACATTCTGCCGGGTATCGGCATTGTGCTGGGGCTGACAGCGGTGTTCGGTGCGCTGGGCTGGATCCTGCGCCGTCGTCGTCATCATCCGCACCATTTTGGTTACAGCCTGCTGGCACTCTTACTGGCGCTGGGTTCAGTGGATGCCAGCCCGGCATTTCGTCAGATAACGGAACTGGTGAAATCCCAGTCACGCGACGGCGACCCGGACTTTGCGGCTTATTATAAAGAGCCGTCGAAAACTATCCCTGACCCGAAACTCAACCTGGTTTATATCTACGGCGAAAGTCTCGAGCGAACCTATTTTGATAACGAAGCTTTCCCGGATCTCACGCCTGAACTGGGCGCGTTGAAAAATGAAGGCCTGGATTTCAGCCACACGCAGCAGCTGCCAGGAACGGATTACACGATTGCGGGCATGGTGGCTTCTCAGTGCGGCATACCGCTGTTTGCCCCCTTTGAAGGCAACGCCTCCGCCTCTGTCTCCAGCTTCTTCCCGCAGAACATCTGTCTGGGCGATATCCTGAAAAACTCGGGTTATCAGAACTATTTCGTGCAGGGCGCGAATCTGCGTTTTGCCGGTAAAGATGTGTTCCTGAAATCGCACGGCTTCGACCACTTATTCGGCTCAGAAGAGCTGAAAAGCGTGGTGGCCGACCCGCACTATCGCAACGACTGGGGATTCTACGACGATACCGTTCTCGATGAAGCGTGGAAAAAGTTTGAAGAGCTTTCCCGCTCAGGTCAGCGATTCTCACTGTTTACCCTGACAGTCGATACCCATCACCCGGATGGTTTTATCTCGCGTACCTGTAACCGCAAAAAATATGATTTTGACGGTAAGCCGAATCAGTCATTCAGCGCGGTAAGTTGCAGCCAGGAGAACATCGCGACGTTTATCAACAAAATCAAAGCGTCACCGTGGTTTAAAGATACCGTCATCGTCGTCTCTTCTGACCATTTAGCGATGAACAACACGGCGTGGAAATACCTCAATAAACAGGATCGCAATAACCTGTTTTTTGTCATCCGTGGCGACAAGCCGCAGCAAGAGACGCTGGCGGTGAAGCGTAACACGATGGATAACGGCGCGACGGTGCTGGACATTCTCGGTGGCGATAACTATCTCGGACTTGGTCGTAGCAGTTTATCCGGACAGTCGATGTCGGAAATCTTCCTCAATATCAAAGAGAAAACATTGGCGTGGAAGCCGGATATCATCCGCCTGTGGAAATTCCCTAAAGAGATGAAAGAGTTCACCATCGACCAGCAGAAAAACATGATTGCCTTCTCGGGTAGCCATTTCCGTTTGCCGCTGCTGTTGCGGGTTTCAGACAAACGCGTGGAACCGCTGCCGGAAAGTGAATACTCAGCACCGCTGCGTTTCCAGCTGGCCGATTTCGCTCCACGCGACAATTTCGTCTGGGTTGACCGTTGCTACAAGATGGCACAACTTTGGGCTCCGGAACTGGCACTCTCCACCGACTGGTGTGTCTCGCAAGGGCAGCTTGGCGGTCAGCAAATTGTCCAGCATGTTGACAAAACAACATGGAAGGGCAAAACGGCATTTAAAGATACGGTCATCGACATGGCGCGTTACAAAGGCAATGTCGATACGCTGAAGATTGTTGATAACGATATTCGCTACAAAGCCGACAGTTTCATCTTTAACGTCGCCGGTGCGCCGGAAGAGGTGAAACAGTTTAGCGGGATTTCTCGTCCGGAGTCGTGGGGCCGCTGGTCCAACGCACAGCTGGGCGACGAAGTAAAAATCGAGTACAAGCATCCGCTGCCGAAGAAATTTGACCTGGTGATTACCGCCAAAGCATACGGCAATAACGCCAGCCGTCCTATTCCGGTACGCGTAGGCAATGAAGAACAAACCCTTGTGCTGGGCAATGAAGTGACCACCACCACACTGCATTTCGATAACCCAACCGATGCCGACACACTGGTAATTGTGCCGCCGGAACCTGTCTCAACCAACGAAGGGAATATCCTCGGACACTCGCCGCGTAAGCTCGGGATCGGCATGGTGGAGATTAAAGTGGTAGAACGTGAAGGGTAATTCCTGACTGATATGTAGGTCGCATAAGGTGCGGCCTACACGCCTTCTCCGGCTTACAACACACTATTAAGAAACAAAAAAAACAGCGCCCAACACTTCCCCGGACGCTGCATGGCAACTTTAATAATCTCGCCTTATCAGAAAGTAATTACACCCTTAATCAACTCACGATTGTTAATCACATCACGCTCGTAGGTTTCTGCCAGCGTGGCGAACGGGTAGCGATGGGTTAACATCATGTCGGCAGTGATTTTCCCTTCCGCCATCAATCGACCGACTTTAGCGAAATCTTCCGGCGTGGCGTTGCGGCTGCCCATCATCGTCGTTTCTTTTTTATGGAATTCCGGATCGGAGAACTGCAACTCACCTTTAAACAGGCCGACAAATACCACCGTGCCGCCGTGACGAATCAGATTTACGGTGTTATTCATCGCATGTTGATTACCTGTCGCGTCAATCACTTTCTGCGCCAGCGAACCACCAAACTGCGCCCGCAGCTGCGCGTCAAAATCTTCGGCTGACGGGTCCAGAACAGGTAATTCCAGACGCGTTGCCACATGTTCACGGCGCGCCGGACTGGTATCCGCCACCACCACCTGTGCGCCATCGGCTTTAGCGATTGCCGCCGCGCCCAGACCGATTGGCCCCGCCCCGACCACCAGCACCTGCTCGCCGGGAGCAATGGCTGCGCGACGCACCGCATGAGCGCTAATAGCGAAAGGTTCAATCAATGCTGCCGCCTGTGGGTCAATACCGTCTGCGGGCAAAATGTTCGCCACCGGCACGCTCAAATACTCACTAAAACCACCATCCTGATGCACACCAATAACTGAAATTTTTTCACAGCAATTGGTACGACCGCTTTTACATGCAGGGCATTGCTGACAGGCAACATAAGGGATCACAGCAACTTGCTGACCATTTTTAAGATCAGCAATATTTTTACCCAGCCCAACAATCTCCCCACATATTTCATGGCCTAAAACACGTGGATAACTAAAAAATGGTTGATTTCCACCCCAGGCATGAATATCGGTACCGCAAATCCCGACAGACTTAATTTTTATTAATGCTTCATTGTCACCCGGAATAGGTATCTCGCGTTGTTTCCAGACTAATTCTTTCGGCTGCTGGCAAATTAAAACATTCATCGTAGACATGATTCGGCTCTCCATTTTTTGTTGCCTTAGATATCAATGAAAATGAAAAATGGCAGCGGAACGGAAAATCTGTTTTGTGAAAACACACGCATAAAAATGTTTTAAATCGGGTTTTAATGGACTCACAAGGAGGAAAATATGAGTCGTTCACAAAATTTACGCCACAATGTGATTAACCAGGTCATTGATGATATGGCGCGGGGTCATATCCCTTCCCCACTTCCATCGCAAAGTGCGCTGGCGGAAATGTACAACATCAGCCGCACTACAGTGCGTCATATTCTCAGCCACTTACGCGAATGCGGCGTCTTAACTCAGGTTGGAAACGACTATGTTATTGCGCGTAAACCTGACCATGATGACGGTTTCGCCTGTACTACCGCTTCAATGAGTGAACAAAACAAAGTGTTTGAGCAGGCTTTTTTCACGATGATAAACCAGCGTCAGTTACGCCCTGGGGAAACTTTTTCTGAACTGCAACTGGCGCGGGCCGCGGGTGTCAGCCCGGTTGTAGTAAGAGAATATCTTTTAAAATTCGGCCGTTATAATCTTATTCAAAGCGAAAAGCGCGGCCAGTGGAGCATGAAGCAATTCGATCAATCCTACGCTGAGCAGCTGTTTGAGCTACGCGAAATGCTCGAAACACATTCACTTCAGCACTTTCTCAACCTGCCTGATCACGATCCCCGCTGGCTGCAGGCGAAAACCATGCTCGAACGTCATCGGCTACTGCGTGACAACATCGGCAATAGCTTCCGCATGTTCTCGCAACTTGACAGAGATTTTCACTCCTTACTGCTTTCAGCTGCCGACAATATCTTTTTTGATCAATCGCTTGAGATCATCTCAGTCATCTTTCATTTTCACTATCAATGGGACGAAAGCGATCTTAAACAGCGCAATATCATTGCCGTTGATGAGCATATGACCATTCTCAGCGCTCTGATTTGCCGCAGTGACCTGGATGCCACCCTTGCGCTCCGTAACCATTTGAATTCAGCTAAACAATCAATGATTCGATCCATTAATGAGAACACGCGTTATGCTCATTAAGTACGGATTAAAAACAGCAAACTATTAGCGGGTGCACGGTTTTATCAAAAGATAAATACCGGGAAATTCCCGCTTACCTATGCTCACAATCAGTCGACTAAAAATGTTTTTGTGAGCGGTAGTAAAGTCCTAAAACTTTAACCTGCCGTTAATGTCAACCTTGCGTAATGCACAATTACGTAAACAATTAAAATTATAAATACAGGAGTCCGGCGTGGAAAAAGAAAATATCACCCTCGATCCGCGTTCTTCATTTACTCCATCTTCGTCGGCAGATATTCCCGTGCCACCAGATGGATTAGTTCAACGCAGTACCCGAATTAAACGCATTCAAACCACCGCCATGTTGTTATTATTTTTTGCGGCGGTAATCAATTATCTCGACCGCAGTTCGCTGTCGGTAGCAAATTTAACGATTCGTGAAGAATTGGGATTAAGTGCCACCGAAATTGGCGCTTTGCTCTCCGTGTTTTCACTCGCTTACGGGATTGCGCAACTTCCTTGCGGCCCACTATTGGATCGTAAAGGCCCACGCCTGATGCTGGGACTGGGGATGTTCTTCTGGTCACTGTTCCAGGCCATGTCTGGCATGGTGCACAGCTTTACGCAGTTCGTGTTGGTGCGTATCGGTATGGGGATTGGTGAAGCGCCGATGAACCCATGCGGTGTAAAAGTCATTAACGACTGGTTCAACATCAAAGAGCGCGGACGCCCGATGGGCTTCTTCAACGCAGCTTCTACCATTGGCGTTGCCGTAAGCCCACCGATTCTGGCGGCGATGATGCTGGTGATGGGCTGGCGCGGGATGTTTATTACTATTGGTGTACTGGGGATTTTTCTCGCCATCGGCTGGTATATGCTCTATCGCAACCGCGAGCACGTAGAACTGACTGCCGTTGAACAAGCTTATCTCAATGCAGGTAGCGTCAATGCCCGCCGAGATCCGCTCAGTTTTGCCGAATGGCGCAGCCTGTTCCGTAACCGCACAATGTGGGGAATGATGCTCGGATTCAGTGGCATCAACTACACTGCGTGGCTGTATCTGGCCTGGCTTCCTGGTTACCTGCAAACAGCCTATAACCTGGATTTAAAAAGCACAGGGTTGATGGCGGCTATCCCTTTCCTGTTTGGGGCTGCCGGGATGCTGGTCAACGGTTACGTTACTGACTGGCTGGTCAAAGGGGGAATGGCTCCGATTAAAAGCCGTAAGATCTGCATTATTGCCGGGATGTTCTGTTCTGCCGCCTTTACGCTGGTCGTACCGCAAGCGACAACATCCATGACGGCGGTTCTGCTGATTGGCATGGCACTGTTCTGTATTCACTTTGCCGGAACATCCTGCTGGGGCTTGATCCACGTCGCAGTTGCTTCTCGCATGACGGCATCGGTGGGCAGTATCCAGAACTTTGCCAGCTTCATCTGCGCCTCTTTTGCGCCGATCATTACTGGTTTTATTGTTGATACCACCCACTCATTCCGTCTGGCACTAATCATCTGCGGTTGCGTCACTGCGGCGGGTGCACTGGCGTACATCTTCCTGGTTCGTCAGCCGATCAACGACCCACGGAAAGATTAATCTCCCTATGCCCGATAACATTTTGCTTATCGGGCATTTTTATGGCGATTAAAACGTTTCCCAGTTCTCCCCGCTATCTGCCACGGCCATTTTACGCGGCGTAGCTGGCGTCACGGTTTTTACCACAGCCGATGTTTCACGCTGATGTTGCTGCTGTTGCTGAATACGGAACACTGCCACAGCTTCGGTCAGGCGACTGGCCTGCTCTTCCAGCGCGGCAGCGGCGGCGGCAGATTCTTCCACCAGCGCGGCGTTCTGTTGAGTTACCCGGTCCATCTCAGCAACCGCTAATCCAACCTGATCGATACCACGGCTCTGCTCATCAGAAGCAGAAGCAATTTCGCCCATAATGTCCGTCACGCGGGTCACGGCACTGACAATCTCTGCCATGGTTTCCCCGGCGCTTTCGACCAGCGTAGAGCCAACATCTACTTTCCCCACCGAGTCTTCAATCAGGCTTTTAATTTCACGAGCCGCCTGAGCGCTGCGCTGGGCCAGATTACGCACTTCACCCGCGACCACCGCAAAACCGCGCCCTTGCTCACCCGCGCGCGCTGCTTCAACCGCCGCGTTCAAAGCGAGAATATTGGTCTGGAAGGCAATGCCGTCAATTACGCTGATAATATCGGCGATTTTCTGCGAACTGGTGGAGATATCGCGCATAGTCTGCACCACGTTATCTACCACTTTGCCGCCGCGTTGCGCCGTTTCAGAAGCACTTAACGCCAGGTGGCTGGCCTGGCGCGCATTTTCGGCGTTCTGCTTCACCGTTGCGGTCAGTTGCTCCATGCTGGCTGCCGTCTCTTCCAGCGAAGCGGCCTGTTGCTCGGTGCGCGAAGAGAGATCGTTATTGCCGGTAGCGATTTCGCTGGCACCGCTATAGATGGCATTGGCCCCGTTGCGCACATCACCGACGGTACGCATCAGCTCTCCCTGCATATGGCGCAAACTCTCAGCCAGTTGCCCCATCTCATTAGAGCCATCCACCTCAATCGGTTTCACCAGATCGCCGCCTGCAATATGACGAATGCTGTCAATCAGGCGATTCATTGGCGCTACCAACGAGGCTTTAATACCGAACCAGACGGCGAAGATGACCGCCAGTACGACGATCATCACGCCCACCAGAATCCACATCGCCTGGCTGTAGGAGGCATTATTATCGCTGACGGCGATATCATAGAGCCGATCGTTTTGCTCCATGTAAGCCACATACTGCTTCTCGAAACCGTCCTGATATCCCTGGGTCGGCTGATCAAAGAACTCGTTGATTTTGCCTGCACCTAACAGTTGGATCAGCTCCGCCAGCGCATTGTGATAAATATCGTAATTACGTTTGATCTCTGCCGCTGCGGCGGTGCTCTGACGCGGGTCACGCGGCAACGCTTCGTAATCCGCCCAGTTTTTTTCCGCCTGTTTCAGCGAAATACTGGCACTCTGCATCAGCTCAGCAACGGTTGAACCGCTACCAATATTATTCTGATCCATCATGTAGCGGATACCCGCGCGGTTGAGGGTGTTACGCGTCTGCAACAACGCGACCCAGCTGCCATTCAGCGTGGATTGCTGCTGGCGAATGGTTTGTAAAACAGTGAAATTTTCTTTGTCATTCTTTAAGGCATTAAAGAACAGACCGCCTGATGTCAGTTGTAAAAGGCCAAAAACGGCCAAAACCAGCAGTAAGCTGGTCACGATCTTGATACGTTTTAACATGGTTTCTCTTTCCACTAGACAGATACACTGGTTGTCGGCCTGGTGGTGGAAAACTTTATGCTGTGGAAAAGCGTCGGCACTGCTTTTGTTGCAGCAAACTTGCGTTTTTTGTGAGGGTCACACTCTATAGCGGCAGTTTATGGTACAAAGTATCAATCTTCTTCGAACCAGTGATACTCCTATGGCTTATAGCATCGATATCATCTCCTGCATTACCGAACGGTTTATGGCGTTAACAGCCACTGAAAAGCGTATCGCACAATTTATTCTTGATGACGTCTCTGCCGCAGTAGAGTTGCCAATTGCTGAGCTGGCACGGTTAACGCAAACCAGTCAGGCGTCGGTGACGCGTTTTGCCCGTGCACTGGGGTGCAAAGATGTCCGCGAGTTGAAAGTCAAACTGGCGCAGTCACTGGCTGTCGGGCAGCGGTTTATTCTCGATGTACCGGATCTTGACGGTGTTCAGGGGATCTACGAAGCGATTATTAGCGTGCTGGAGACGCATCGTCGTTCGCTGGATATGAATGCCATCAGCCAGGCTGTAAGCTGGTTAAGTCAGGCGCGGCAAATTCTTGCGTTAGGAACTGGCGGCGGTTCCACTATCTGTTCACAGGAGATTCAGTACCGTTTATTCCGTCTGGGGCTACCGGTGGTCAGTCAGAATGATGCCCTGATGATGAGAATGATGTGCTCGGCAGTCATGCCGCAGGATGTGGTGATTGTGCTTTCGCTGGGCGGTTATACACCGGAAATCATCGAAAGTGCGGCAATCGCCCGTCAGTATGGCGCGCGTGTTATTGCCATTACGCCAGCACAAACACCGCTGGCGGAACAGGTGGATCTGGTATTGCCGTTACTGGTTCAGGAAAGTGATTACATCTTTAAGCCCACCCCTTCCCGCTACGCGATGTTAGCCATGGTCGATGTACTGGCAACAGAACTGGCAATGGCAAATAAAGCGCAGGCGAAAGATCGCCTGCGGCGGATAAAACTCGTGTTAGACAGCCACCGTGGGGGCGCTAACCGCCAGCCACTTGGCGATTAGCATTGTCGGTTATGCTTCTTCAGGTTTGGTGATCACGACACTCTGGTTTTCACGCTCATTGGTGATAATCGCCAAAGCTTCTTCCCGGCTGACCTGACTTGCTGGCGTTACCAACGTCACCAGTACGCCAGCGACCAGGCTGCCCAGCACTGACGGAATACACGGGTTACCCCAGTAAGCCAGCCAGTCGGCATTCATCAGCACCACAATTGACATCACCATACCGCTCACTAACGCCGCCAGCGCGCCCTGCCAGTTAAAGCGTAGCCAGAAGCGACCGAGAATCGAGCAGATAAACAACCCGGACATCAGCATCGAAATCATTTTGGTAATGTAGCTGATGATGTCGTTAGAGGTCAGAGCAAAGACCAGCGCCAGGCCAATAACAAAGGTCAACATCCAGCGTGAGTAAGTGATTGCCTTATCCTCCGGCGGCATTCTGCCGGTAATCATGGTGTAGACGTCGCGCATCATAATCGCCACCGCCGCGATGGCATCAGAGCTGGCGGAAGACATAGTGGCTGAAAGCCCGGCAATCAGCACCACCAGCCCAAGAATGGCAGGTAAGAAACTGGTCGCGAACAAGAAGGCATAGTTACTGTTTTCCAGATTCGGGTTCATGGTGAACGCCGCCATGCCAATAATGGCAGGCAGAATCGAGAAGAACAGATACAACACGCCAGTAATAACAAACGAACGGCGTACAGAAGGGACATCTTTACCCGAGTAAATACGTTGGCGATAAGACGGTGTGGCCAGTACGCCGACACCAATAACCAGCGCCAGCGAAAGCGCAGGTAGAACGCCCATTTTATCAATCGCAAACAGGCTCATCGCTTTTGGGTCCATCGCCTGTTCAATCGCACTCCAGCCGCCAACGTGAACAACGGCGAGAATAGCCATCAATATAAAGCCAAAGAACAGAATTAAGGCCTGAATGGTGTCTGTCCACACTACCGCCGAATAACCGCCGATAATAACGTAAATCGCAAAAGCTAAGGCGATAATTAATTTTGCTACAGTAAGATCAATACCTGTTGCCCAGGCAAGATACATACTGCCACCTAATATATGCGCCCCCAGCCAGCCAATAGAGGCAATAAATATCATCAGGCCGACAATATTTTTAATTAAATGACTCCCGCCAGTATAATAAGATATTTCTTCACTCATGGTCATAAAACGTAATTTACGTACCGGTGCAAACAGCCACGCCACCAGTAATATACCTACGGCCCCACCGACGCCATAAAGCATTCCGGCCCAGCCATTGCTGTAGCCAAAGCCCACGGCGCCCATACTGGAACCCGTGCCAACCATCGTGGCAACGGTTGAGCCCAGCGTCAGAAACAGCGGCAACGAACGCCCGCCCAGCAGAAAATCTTCTCCGCTTTTCTGATTACGAGACACAAACCAACCAAGCCAAATCATGGCGATGGCATAAATAATAAAGCCGACTAAAAAGATATGACTGTTCATAATTCACATCCTGCCAGTAGAGAGAGAATAAAGTAAGAGTTCCCGGAGTGCTGAATGTATTCAGCACTCAATTGCGGTCTATTTTTTTAATTCTTAAATTTATTAGCGGGTCGCGTTATAACAGGTCACATCGACTTCAACTTTACAATCGACAACCAGATCAGCTACACAACAAATACGTGCAGGCGGATTCTCGCCAAAAAATTCTCTGAATACTTTATTAAATGACTGGAAATAGCGGGCGTCGGTCAGGATCACTTTCACGTGAACCACATCCGCCAGGCTATAACCGGCTTCAGTCATGATGTCGACACAGTTTTGGATCGCCAGTCGTGACTGTTCAACGATACCGCCTTCTACCACTTCACCGTTTTTCATGGGGGTTTGCCCGGAGACGTACAGCCAGCCGCCCGCCTCAACCGCCCTGGCAAACGGCAAATGCTGCCCGCCAGTGCCTGTTCCACCTTCCGTACCGTAACGTTTAATACTCATATTCACTCCTTAATGTGAGGTCTGGCGGCGCAGGAAGCGTCCCGCACGGCCTGTAATGTGTTTATCGCGACCATAGCTCATAACGCCGTTCACCATCACCGCCTCAATGCCATCTGCCGGGCGTTTGGGATCAGAAAAGCTGGCAACATCACGAATGGTTTGTGGATCGAACAACACCAGGTCCGCAAAATAGCCGACTTTCACCAGCCCACGCTGAGGCAGACGAAAACGGCTGGCAGAAAGCCCGGTCATTTTGTGGATAGCCGTGGTCAGTGGGAATAAGCCTTCATCACGGCAATAGTGACCCAGCACGAGAGGGAAAGCGCCCCATAAACGCGGATGCGGCATGGGATCATTGGGCAGTCCGTCAGAGCCAATCATACTGACCGGATAACTCAACACTCTGCGGACGTCGCGCTCGTCCATGTTGTAATAGATAGCCCCGGCAGGCATCAGCAACTTCGCGGCCTCCAGCATACTCATCTGCCAGTCGATGGCGATTTGTGCCAGTGTTTTCCCGGCCTGCTGCGGATGTGTTTGTGACCAGGTGATCACAATATCGAATTCGTCGGTGACTTGTTTGAGATCCAGCGTTGAAGAACTGGCCGAGTAAGGGTAGACATCGCAGCCAATTTCCTGGTGTTGACGCATTTGGTCAAAAAAGGCCAACGTTTCTTTTGTCCGCCCCCAGTTTTTCGCCCCGGCGCATTTATGGTGGGAAACCACGACAGGCACTTTGCCATGACGCCCAATACGAAACGCCTCATCCAGGGCATCGAGAATCGGTTCAAATTCAGAACGCAGATGGGTGGTATAAACGCCCTTCTCACCGGCTAATTCTTCCGCCAGCGCCATGACTTCTTCGGTAGTCGCCTGAAATGCCGTTGCATAGGCCAGCCCGGAACTTAACCCCAGCGCCCCCTGACTCAACGCCAGACGTAAGTCGGCACGCATAGCGGCAATTTCATCCACCGTCGCCGGGCGAAACAGGTCGTCCATATGGTTATTACGCAGCGCCGTATGACCAATCAGCGTGCCAACGTTCAGTGACGGCCTGGCTGCTTCCACTGCCTGGGCATAGCTTTCAACGGTAGGATAAATAAAGTGCTCTGCTTCCCCCAACAGATTCATCGGGTCAGGAACTTCACCTTTCATTTTCGCCGACGCCGCACTGATCCCGCAGTTACCGACAATCACCGTAGTGATCCCCTGGCTGATCTTTGGCAGATATTCCGGGATGCGAATAACGTTGATATCGTCATGGGTATGAACGTCGATAAACCCTGGTGCCAGCACCCGCCCTTCCCCGTCAATGACCTGCTGCGCCGTAACGTTAAGCGCAGGGGCAATATCGACAATCCGATCACCTGTTATTGCCACGTCACCGCGAAATTCAGGGCCGCCGCTACCGTCGATAACGGTCACATTTTTGATTAACCAGTCAACCTGCATGTTCGTCACTCCATTTCTGCAATGGTGACAAGTTAACCATTTACAAGGACGAAAAACAGTGGAAAACTACGCAAAACCCAGATGATTTTATGATACTTTTATTCATAAATAATAAGATAAATAAACTAAATATTTATATTTCATTTAGTTACAAATGATACTCACATCCGATACGGTGAAAAACTTAAAAGGTAAATGTTATGAAATACCACTCAGAACCTCTGGTTCCCCATAAATCTGCCCTGATGCAAATGCCCGCAAATCTCCTTGCCGAAGATGTCTGTTTACCTGCCGCGATCATTAAAAAGCAGGCCCTGGAGAACAACATTACGTGGATGCAACGCTACGCTGACGCGCGCGGCGTTTCACTGGCACCGCACGGTAAAACCACCATGACGCCGTGGATTTTTCAGGCGCAGCAGGCGGCTGGTGCCTGGGCAATAGGTGTCGGTAGCGCATGGCAGGCTGGTGCGGCAATGGTGAGCGGTATTCAGCGAGTGCTGATGGTTAACCAGCTGGTCGGCAAGGCGAATATGCAGTTGATTGCCCAGTTGCAACAACATTACCCGACGGTCGATTTTATCTGCTGTATCGACAGCATTGAGAACGCCCGCGCTTTGTCTGCCTTTTTTGCCAGTCAGCAACAGACACTGAACGTGATGATTGAACTGGGTGTTCCCGGCGGGCGCTGTGGTTGCCGCTCAACGGATGCCGCACTGGCACTGGCTAAACAGGCAGCCCAATTACCGGGGTTACGCCTGCGGGGGCTTGAGTTATATGAAGGCGTTTTACACGGTGACGATCCACAACCGCAGGTAGAAGCTCTGCTGCGGGATGCCGCACAACTGGCCTGTGATATGGCAAATCTGGTTGATGGCGAGTTTATTCTCACCGGAGCAGGCACGGTCTGGTATGACGTGGTGTGCAATATCTGGCTGGCGGCAGAAAAGCCTGATAACTGCCGCATTGTTATTCGCCCTGGCTGCTACATCACTCACGACACCGGGATCTACGACGCGGCACAACAACAGTTGCTTGCCCGTGATCCTGTGGCCTGCGATCTGGCAGGCGATCTCACATCTGCGCTGGAACTGGTCGCCATGGTGCAATCGGTGCCGGAAGCTGATCGTGCGGTGGTAAATTTTGGTAAGCGTGATTGCGCCTTCGACGCCGGACTGCCGCAACCAGTCGCCCACTACCGCAACGGCAAATCACTGGCATTTGATCCACAGGCGATTCGCAGTACAGGTATTATGGATCAGCACTGCATGTTGCAACTGTCAGCTAATAGCGACGTGCAAGTGGGGGATATTCTGGTGTTTGGCACATCGCATCCGTGCCTGACCTTCGACAAATGGAAAACGTTGTTATTGACTGATGACGACTACAACGTACTGGCAGAATTAGACACTCTCTTCTAAGAACGCCCCTTCGGTTAATTATCGAAGGGGCATTTTTATTGTGATCTCAATCACATATCCACCCGACGAATAATTATTGCCCAACCGCTCACCGCCATTCCTGACCGCTTACATCCCTAAAATAACCACTCAGTTATTTACCTTACTTTACGCGCGCGTAACTCTGGCAACATCACTGCAGGATAGCGGTCAATTTACCTCCTCAAACGCAACGCAAACCTAGAACGGCTTCGGCCAACTATTAATCAATACATGCCAGGTTTTACTATGGATACTAAAAAGATATTCAAGCACATACCCTGGGTGATTCTCGGAATCATCGGTGCATTCTGCCTCGCGGTAGTTGCATTACGTCGGGGGGAGCACGTCAGTGCCCTGTGGATCGTGGTCGCCTCTGTGTCGGTGTATCTGGTGGCTTATCGCTACTACAGTCTGTACATCGCCCAGAAGGTGATGAAACTCGACCCCACGCGCGCGACGCCTGCGGTTATTAACAACGACGGTCTGAACTACGTTCCGACCAACCGTTACGTGTTGTTTGGTCACCACTTCGCCGCTATCGCCGGTGCTGGTCCGCTGGTTGGTCCGGTTCTCGCCGCGCAGATGGGCTACCTGCCTGGCACGCTGTGGCTGCTGGCGGGGGTAGTGCTGGCCGGTGCGGTACAGGACTTTATGGTGCTGTTTATCTCCTCTCGCCGTAACGGCGCATCTCTCGGTGAGATGATCAAAGAAGAGATGGGACCAGTACCGGGGACTATCGCGCTGTTTGGCTGTTTCTTAATCATGATCATCATCCTTGCCGTCCTGGCGCTGATTGTGGTTAAAGCCCTGGCCGAAAGTCCGTGGGGTGTCTTCACCGTTTGCTCAACCGTACCGATTGCGCTGTTTATGGGTATCTACATGCGCTTTATTCGTCCGGGGCGTGTAGGTGAAGTCTCTGTCATTGGTATCGTGCTGCTGGTTGCCTCTATCTACTTCGGTGGCGTGATTGCTCACGATCCGTACTGGGGTCCGGCACTGACCTTTAAAGACACCACCATTACCTTCGCACTGATTGGCTATGCGTTTGTTTCCGCACTGCTGCCAGTGTGGCTGATCCTCGCACCGCGCGACTATCTGGCAACCTTCCTGAAAATCGGCGTTATCGTCGGCCTGGCGCTGGGTATCGTGGTGTTGAACCCGGAACTGAAAATGCCTGCGATGACCCAGTACATTGACGGTACTGGCCCGCTGTGGAAAGGCGCTCTGTTCCCGTTCCTGTTCATCACCATCGCCTGTGGTGCGGTATCTGGCTTCCACGCGCTGATCTCTTCCGGTACGACGCCGAAACTGCTGGCTAACGAAACCGACGCGCGTTTCATCGGCTACGGCGCAATGCTGATGGAGTCCTTCGTGGCGATTATGGCGCTGGTTGCTGCGTCCATCATCGAACCGGGTCTTTACTTCGCGATGAATACCCCGCCTGCTGGCCTTGGCATCACCATGCCTAACCTGCATGAAATGGGTGGCGAGAACGCGCCGATCATCATGGCACAACTGAAAGACGTTACCGCACATGCGGCAGCGACTGTCAGCTCCTGGGGCTTCGTGATTTCGCCAGAGCAGATCCTGCAAACCGCGAAAGACATTGGTGAGCCTTCTGTCCTGAACCGTGCAGGTGGTGCGCCGACGCTGGCGGTAGGTATCGCTCATGTGTTCCACCAAGTGCTGCCGATGGCTGACATGGGCTTCTGGTATCACTTCGGTATTCTGTTCGAAGCCCTGTTCATCCTGACCGCGCTGGATGCCGGTACCCGTTCTGGCCGCTTTATGCTGCAAGACCTGCTGGGTAACTTCATCCCGTTCCTGAAAAAAACCGATTCTCTGGTTGCCGGTATCATCGGTACTGCGGGCTGTGTGGGTCTGTGGGGCTACCTGCTGTATCAGGGCGTGGTCGATCCGCTGGGCGGCGTTAAGAGCCTGTGGCCGCTGTTCGGTATCTCCAACCAGATGCTGGCAGCCGTAGCGCTGGTACTGGGCACCGTTGTGCTGATTAAGATGAAGCGCACCCAATACATCTGGGTAACTGTTGTTCCGGCTGTATGGCTGCTTATCTGCACCACCTGGGCGCTGGGCCTGAAACTGTTCAGCACCAACCCGCAGATGGAAGGCTTCTTCTACATGGCAAGCCAGTACAAAGAGAAGATTGCTAACGGTACTGACCTGACGGCGCAGCAGATTGCCAACATGAACCACATCGTTGTGAACAACTACACCAACGCAGGTCTGAGTATTCTGTTCCTGATTGTGGTGTACAGCATCATCTTCTACGGTTTCAAAACCTGGCTGAAGGTGCGTAACAGCGACAAACGTACTGACAAAGAAACACCGTACGTTCCAATCCCGGAAGGCGGCGTGAAGATCTCTTCGCACCACTAACCGTGTTTAGCCCCGCTTCGGCGGGGCTTTGTTCTTATCAGAGTGAACTATGTTTGGTAACTTAGGACAGGCAAAAAAATATCTCGGCCAGGCGGCGAAGATGTTGATTGGCATTCCAGACTACGACAACTACGTCGAGCATATGAAGACCAACCATCCCGACAAGCCGTACATGAGCTATGAAGAATTCTTCCGCGAACGCCAGAACGCGCGCTACGGCGGCGATGGTAAAGGCGGTATGCGCTGTTGTTAATGGAGAGAGCATGAACCCGATTGCAGTGACCCTACTCACCGGTTTTTTAGGCGCAGGAAAAACCACCCTGCTGCGCCATATTCTTAACGAACAACACGGCTACAAGATTGCCGTGATTGAAAACGAATTCGGCGAAGTCTCCGTTGATGATCAACTGATTGGCGATCGCGCCACGCAGATCAAAACGCTGACCAACGGCTGCATCTGCTGTTCGCGCTCCAACGAGCTGGAAGACGCCCTACTCGACCTGCTGGATAATCTCGACAAGGGCAATATTCAGTTCGATCGTCTGGTCATTGAATGCACCGGCATGGCCGATCCCGGCCCGATTATTCAGACCTTTTTCTCCCATGAGATTTTATGCCAGCGTTACCTGCTGGACGGCGTGATTGCGCTGGTGGATGCGGTACATGCCGATGAGCAGATGAACCAGTTCACCATCGCCCAGTCACAAGTGGGCTACGCCGACCGTATTCTGCTGACGAAAACCGACGTCGCAGGCGAAGCAGAAAAACTGCGTGAACGCCTGGCGCGCATCAACGCCCGTGCACCGATCTACACCGTCACCCACGGCGACATCGACCTGGGCCTGCTGTTCAACACCAACGGTTTTATGCTGGAAGAGAACGTCGTCAGCACCAAACCGCGTTTCCACTTTATCGCGGACAAACAAAACGATATTTCGTCGATTGTGGTGGAACTGGATTACCCGGTAGATATCAGCGAAGTTTCCCGCGTGATGGAAAACCTGCTGCTGGAATCGGCGGATAAACTGCTGCGTTACAAAGGGATGCTGTGGATTGACGGCGAACCTAACCGCCTGCTGTTCCAGGGTGTCCAGCGCCTCTACAGCGCCGACTGGGACAGGCCATGGGGCGATGAAAAACCGCATAGCACGATGGTGTTTATCGGGATTCAGCTGCCGGAGGATGAGATTCGGGCGGCGTTTGCGGGGTTGAGGAAGTAAGTTCGGGAAAGATCAACTTTTTGAGAGTTCCACCGCAACATTATTACGAGTGGAACTCTTTAGATATGTCAGACCAACCAAAGCTTCTTCAATTGCGTTTTCATTTTTTCATGTCTCATTTTCAGTTCAGCCAATCCCCATTCTGAAGAATTACAAACATCTTTTGTTAAATCAAAAGCGCTTTTACTATTAAGTTTCTCATAAATAGATTTCTTTTTGATAAAATCATAGTGTTGTGCTTCAGAGTTTTTGGAACCACTTATGAGTGTTAAATTACCTATTTTATGCAGCCAGTAGACATGCTCTTGAGGTTGGAATCTATTAATCCAGTATTCATTAACTAATGCTTGAGGAAGAATATGCTCAATTGTGATTCTCCCCGTATAGGTTTTAATCACGCTCTCATCTTGTTGCTCCATGTCTAAGCGAAGCAAAATTGCTTTTATTAAGTTCACTTGATTCGGACGAGGCTCATATAAATCTTCATCCAGAGCAGCTATAAAACCTGAATTATCTGCATGTTGGTTTATCTGATTTATCACAGAATCAAAAGGCATATCATTATTTATTGCTACCAGAGCTGAATAACAAACCATTTCTCTTTGGCTTTTAATTTGTTTTTTTAACCACCCATGCATATATACCTTCTCAAAGGCGGTAATAAATTGAGAAAAATCATCTAAATTAAAATCTTCTGTACGAGCCATTCGATTCATGAATGCCATAACCGGAGGAATCCACTCATCTACCCCTAAATTACTTAGCGATGCTATTTTTCGTCGTATTGAAGGGTGTTCAAAATCATTCTCTAAAATCTTAGTATAATTTTTTGCAGAATTAACCAACATCAGTGACATAGCAATAGCATCTCCATCAAATTGCTGCTGGAGATTTTCAATAAAAGCTTCAAAACCTTTTTGTAACACCCTGTCACGATCTTTTTTCTCGGAAAGCTTATGAAGAGTAAGAAATTTATCAAGCCGTCTCACTCCAACCATATCTTCAATTTGCGACCATGCTGATTCTATTTGCTCTGATTTTTTATTATGCGTAGAAGCTGATTCAAACAGTGCATTTTTTAAAAGATCTGCATTACTTAAAGGTAAACCTCGACTATTTAATACATTAAAGAGTCTAAATGATGATGCGAAATCATCAGTTTGCACAAATACGATATATACATTTTGCAAAATATATTTAGCAAGCAACTTCAACTCATCAACAGATAACCGCAACAAATAATCTCTAATTGTTTCAGCGTTGCTAATGAATACTAACTCAGTATCCGATGGCTTTTCAGGTTTATAATCTTTAGAATCCTGCAGTATATAATATTTATAAAGATCATACTCTTTTTTTCTAACAATTAGTCTTGGTTCATCTGTTTCATCAGAATAAACATCAATAGGCAGAACTCTTTTTTGCAAATCATCTTTTATCCCCTGAATCGGGATGATTTTTTTTAGCTCGGAGACAATAATGCTTAACGTTGTAAGACGTTGTTGTCCATCTACAACTTCATACTGATTTTGCCCTTTATTGATACAAATCATACTCCCAATAAAATATTCATTCTCTTCTGATTGAGAGCTTTTATAAATGTCATCAATGAGTTGCTCTGCATTATCTACCGTCCAACTGTAAGGACGCTGATAAGAAGGAATAATAAACTTTTTGTTTTCAGTAAGGATATCCTGCACCTTACATTCTTTAGCTTCCATTTCATATACCCAATCAAACAATCAACAATAACATTATCTTTCTTGCTCGAAAGAAACGCAACTATAAGATTTTTATATATTTTGTTAGAGTTGATATGGTTCCTGTAACTTCTGTTTATCTGTCTCTGATATGCCCAGATTAATTCAAGCAAGATATAACAGAGATATCAATGTGATCTCTGCTACGTACTTTACGTTGAAACACCGCCCTAAATCATAGCCAGGCTATTGATTTTATGTACAATCAGAATCGTCCTGATAAAAGCGAGAACACCCCATGGCGGAACTGAACCTAAGTTACCTGACGGAAGCAGACATCATTACCAAATGCGTTATGCCAGCCATTCTCAATGCAGGCTGGGACAACACAACGCAAATCAGACAGGAGGTCAAACTCCGGGACGGTAAAGTCATCGTACGTGGTAAAGTTGCGGCACGCAGAACGGTAAAATCTGCTGACATCGTGCTGTATCACAAACCTGGCATTCCCTTAGCCGTGATTGAAGCAAAAGCCAACAAACATGAAATTGGCAAAGGGATGCAACAGGGCATTGAATATGCGCGCCTGCTGGACGTTCCTTTTGTTTTTGCCACCAATGGTGATGGCTTTATCTTCCGCGATGCCACCGCAGCTGAAGGTGAATGCCTTGAAAAGCAAATAACGCTGGATGACTTCCCCTCCCCCGCTGAACTCTGGCAAAAATTCTGCCTCTGGAAAGGATACACACAAGCTCAGCTTCCGGTGATTACTCAGGACTATTACGACGATGGCAGCGGTAAATCGCCACGTTATTACCAGCTTCAGGCAATCAACAAAACCATTGAAGCCGTCTCCAACGGGCAAAACCGCGTTCTGCTGGTCATGGCGACCGGAACAGGGAAAACCTATACAGCATTCCAGATCATCTGGCGCCTGTGGAAATCAAAAAATAAAAAACGCATTTTGTTCCTTGCCGATCGCAACATTCTGGTCGACCAAACCAAAAATAATGATTTCCAGCCATTTGGTACGGCAATGACCAAAGTCAGCGGACGCACCATTGATCCCGCTTATGAAATTCACCTCGCGCTCTATCAGGCTATAACTGGCCCGGAGGAAGACCAAAAAGCGTTTAAACAAGTCGCACCAGATTTCTTCGATCTGATCGTGATCGACGAATGCCATCGCGGCAGCGCATCCGAAGACAGCGCCTGGCGAGAGATCCTTGATTATTTCAGTTCAGCCACCCAAATTGGCTTAACCGCCACGCCAAAAGAGACGCATGAAGTCTCCAGCACGGATTACTTCGGCGATCCGGTTTACGTCTACTCGCTAAAAGAAGGGATCGAAGACGGCTTCCTCGCCCCTTATAAAGTTGTCCGTGTTGATATTGATGTTGATCTGCAAGGCTGGCGCCCAACCAAAGGGCAAACTGACTTAAACGGCGAAGTGATCGACGATCGTATCTATAACCAGAAAGATTTCGATCGCACGATGGTAATCGACGAACGCACAGAACTGGTTGCCAGAACCATTACCGACTACCTCAAGCGCACCAATCCGATGGATAAAACCATCGTCTTCTGTAACGACATCGATCATGCAGAACGTATGCGCCGCGCCCTGGTTAATCTCAACCCGGAGCAGGTGAAAAAGAACGACAAATACGTCATGAAAATCACCGGCGATGATGAAATTGGCAAAGCTCAGTTGGATAACTTCATCAACCCGAAAAAACCGTACCCGGTTATCGCGACCACTTCAGAGCTGATGACCACTGGTGTGGATGCTAAAACCTGCAAACTGGTAGTACTGGACCAGAACATCCAGTCGATGACCAAATTCAAGCAAATTATCGGTCGTGGTACACGCATCGACGAACGTTACGGCAAACTCTGGTTTACCATCCTCGACTTTAAAAAAGCCACCGAACTGTTTGCCGATGAGCGTTTCGATGGCATTCCCGAAAAAGTCATGGATACCACACCAGAGGATATCGCCGATCCAGAATCTGATTTTGAAGAGAAACTCGAAGAAATCAGCGAACATGACGACGAACAGGTAACAGGCGTTGATGAACCGCCTGCGCCACCATACCAGGTTACCGATAGCGATGATGTCGGCCCACTTCCGGAAGAAGACGAGAAGAAAATCCGCAAGTTTCACGTCAACGGTGTAGCGGTGGGCGTTATTGCGCAGCGTGTTCAGTATTACGATGCCGACGGTAAACTGGTTACCGAATCTTTTAAAGATTACACCCGCAAAACACTGCTCAAAGAATATGCCTCGCTGGATGACTTTACCCGCAAGTGGCAGGACGCCGATCGCAAAGAAGCGATCATTCACGAGCTGGAACAACAGGGGATCATCTGGGAAGTACTGGCAGAAGAAGTCGGTAAAGATCTCGACCCATTCGACATGCTTTGCCACGTAGTGTATGGTCAGCCGCCGTTAACCCGCAAAGAGCGCGCCGAGAACGTGCGCAAGCGGAACTACTTCACAAAATACTCTGAAGCAGCGCAAGCCGTGCTCGATAATCTGCTGGATAAATACGCCGATGCGGGCGTACAGGAGATCGAAAGTATTCAGGTGCTGAAACTTAAACCATTCGACAGCATGGGCACCTTACCGGAGATTATTAAAACCGGATTTGGCGACCGTAACGGGTATAATCAGGCGCTCAGCGAGCTGGAAAACGAAATCTACCAATTACCGCCCCGCTCTGCTTAACAACTCTCTTTTGCGCCTTCTGCAACCATCATGTTGCAGAAGGCCTTGTTTTTTATGGAATACAACATGTCTATCAGTTCAGTAATCAAATCATTACAAGATATTATGCGCAAAGATGCCGGTGTGGATGGCGATGCGCAGCGTCTCGGTCAGCTCTCCTGGCTGCTGTTTTTGAAAATCTTCGATGCCCAGGAAGAGGCGCTGGAACTGGAGCAGGATAACTATCAATATCCGATCCCACAGCGTTATTTATGGCGCAGTTGGGCCGCAAACGCGCAGGGCATTACCGGTGATTCCCTGCTGGAATTCGTTAATGATGATCTGTTCCCGGCGTTGAAAAACCTCACTGCGCCTATCGATAAAAACCCACGCGGCTACGTGGTAAAGCAGGCGTTCAGCGATGCCTATAACTATATGAAAAACGGTACTCTACTGCGTCAGGTGATCAACAAGCTGAACGAAATTGACTTTACCAGCGCCAGCGAACGCCATCTGTTTGGTGATATTTACGAACAGATCCTTAAAGATCTGCAATCTGCGGGCAATGCTGGCGAATTCTATACTCCACGCGCCGTCACTCGCTTTATGGTGGATCGCGTCGATCCGAAACTCGGCGAATCCATTATGGACCCGGCCTGCGGTACGGGCGGTTTTCTTGCCTGCGCGTTCGATCATGTAAAGAACAAATACGTGAAGAGCGTCGCCGATCATCAGACGCTGCAACAACAGATCCACGGTGTTGAGAAAAAACAGCTTCCGCTCCTGCTGGCGACCACCAATATGCTGCTGCACGGCATTGAAGTACCGGTACAAATTCGTCACGACAACACCCTGAACAAACCGCTTTCCTCCTGGGATGAGCAACTGGATGTGATTGTTACCAACCCGCCATTTGGTGGCACGGAAGAAGACGGTATTGAGAAGAACTTTCCGGCAGAGATGCAAACCCGCGAAACGGCGGATCTGTTCCTGCAACTGATTGTGGAAGTACTGGCGAAAAACGGTCGCGCGGCGGTGGTATTGCCGGATGGCACACTATTTGGCGAAGGCGTTAAAACCAAAATCAAAAAACTGCTTACCGAAGAGTGCAACCTGCATACCATCGTGCGTTTACCGAATGGGGTGTTTAACCCCTATACCGGCATTAAAACCAACCTGTTGTTCTTTACCAAAGGCCAGCCAACCAAAGAGATTTGGTTCTATGAGCATCCATATCCGGCGGGCGTGAAAAACTACAGCAAAACCAAGCCGATGAAGTTTGAAGAGTTTCAGGCGGAGATCGACTGGTGGGGTAACGAGGCCGATGGTTTTGCCAGCCGCGTCGAGAATGAGCAGGCGTGGAAAGTCAGCATTGATGACGTGATTGCGCGTAACTTCAATCTGGATATTAAAAACCCACATCAGGCGGAAACCGTCAGCCATGATCCAGATGAATTGTTAGCGCAGTATGCAAAACAGCAGGCGGAGATCCAGACGCTGCGTAATCAACTGCGCGATATTCTTGGCGCTGCGCTGTCTGGCAAGGAGGTTAACTAATGAGTGTGGAAAAGCTGATCGTTGATCATATGGAAACCTGGACCTCGGCGTTGCAAACCCGTTCCACCGCCGGGCGCGGCAGTTCCGGAAAAATTGATTTATATGGCATTAAGAAATTACGTGAGCTGATTCTGGAACTGGCTGTGCGCGGTAAACTGGTGCCGCAGGATCCGAATGATGAACCGGCGTCGGAGCTGCTGAAGCGTATTGCGGAGGAAAAAGCAGAGCTGGTGAAGCAAGGTAAAATTAAAAAGCAAAAACCCCTGCCGGAAATTAGCGAGGAAGAGAAGCCGTTTGAATTGCCGGAGGGATGGGAGTGGGCTCGTCTTGTAGAAATATATGATGTTAGAGATGGAACACATGATACTCCTAAGTATCAATCAGAAGGCTATCCACTGGTTACAAGTAAAAATCTATCCTCTGGAAAACTGAATCTTGACGATATCAAATATATAAGTAAAGAGGCGCATGAGAAAATTAAAGAGCGTTCCTTTGTAGAATTCAATGATGTTCTTTTTGCTATGATTGGTAGCATTGGAAATCCTGTTATTGTTGATATTCACAATGAATTTTCAATAAAAAATGTCGCTTTATTTAAATACTATAGCAAAGCTGTCTCTGTTCCAGAGTATCTAAGATGTGTGTTGGAGTCTTTATCTTTAGTGTTGAAAAATATATCGTCTGGTGGCGTTCAGCCTTTTGTCTCTCTAAGTACACTACGCAATACTGTTATGGCGCTTCCTCCGTTGAAAGAGCAATATCGAATTGTTATAAAACTAACTGCTCTCATGTACCTATGCGACCAACTAGAACAGCAATCCCTGACCACTCTGGACGCACATCAGCAACTGGTTGAAACCCTGTTGGGAACGCTTACAGACAGCCAAAACGCCGAGGAACTGGCTGAAAACTGGGCGCGTATTAGCGAGCATTTCGACACCCTATTTACCACCGAAGCCAGCGTGGATGCGTTAAAACAGACCATTCTGCAACTGGCCGTAATGGGCAAACTTGTGCCGCAGGATCCGAATGACGAACCAGCCTCTGAACTGCTCAAACGAATTGCGCAGGAAAAAGCTCAACTGGTGAAAGAAGGGAAAATAAAAAAACAAAAACCACTGCCGCCAATTAGCGATGAGGAAAAACCGTTTGAACTTCCGGAAGGGTGGGAGTGGTGTAAATTTGAACACATTGCCAAAAATGAAGAAAATGCCTTAAAAGCAGGACCATTTGGCTCTGCTCTGAAAAAGTCAATGTATGTCCAAAGTGGATATAAAATTTATGGACAAGAACAAGTAATATCAGGAAACGAAAACTATGGAGACTATTTTATTAATGAAGAAAAATATAACTCATTAATATCATGTAAGATCCAACCGGGAGATATGTTAATAAGCCTTGTAGGAACAATCGGTAAAGTTCTTATATTATCAGAAAACTGCACTCCGGGGATAATAAACCCACGACTTGTAAAACTAAGTCTCTATCAAGATATATCGAGAAGTTATATACAGTATATCTTGGCTAGCCCATACATCCAAAATTTATTATTTGAGGATAGTCATGGTTCTACTATGAACATTCTTAATTTAGGATTGTTGAAGAAATTAACATTCCCTCTTCCTCCAACTCAAGAACAAGAGAGAATTGTTAAGAAAATCCATTATATCAATAATATAATTGATAATCTGAAATATCGTATCCAATCCGCCCAACAAACCCAACTGCACCTTGCAGACGCACTCACTGACGCGGCGACAAACTAATTTTTTCGCCATCAAAAAACCAATAAAGCGGCTCAATAGCCGCTTTATTCACATCACCAAAAATTATATTTCACGCTAATTTTCATCTTATTTTCATTAATTTTTAGCTGGACTTTCCCTGTATTTACTGATGATATATCCAGGTATTTAGCGCGGTGCGAATGTGCGCCAACACACCCGCACCGCTCATCACAATCCCTATTTCACGAGAATAGAAATCATGACTGACACGCATTCTATTGCACAACCGTTCGAAGCAGAAGTCTCCCCGGCAAATAACCGTCAATTAACCGTGAGTTATGCGAGCCGCTACCCGGATTACAGCCGTATTCCCGCCATCACCCTGAAAGGTCAGTGGCTGGAAGCCGCCGGTTTTGTCACCGGCACGGCGGTAGATGTCAAAGTGATGGAAGGCTGTATTGTCCTCACCGCCCAACCACCCGCCCCCGAAGAGAGCGAACTGATGCAGTCGCTGCGCCAGATGTGCAAACTGTCGGCGCGTAAACAAAAGCAGGTGCAGGAATTTATTGGAGTGATTGCCGGTAAACAGAAAGTCGCCTGATACATTGACCTGGTAGCGCCAGTGCTACCGGGTATTATTCGCCGTGTTATACCAACGCGCTCTCCATCTGTTTTTCAAATGCCTGACGAATTAATCCCATAATGTAAGGAAGTTGTGCGAGGTCGCTGAAACCAATTTCTACATCGCCATTACCCCAGCGCCCAACATTTGTCACATCTTTGGCAATACCTTTCGGATCGACCAGTTCATGAAACTGCATATTAAGCGACAACCGCAGTCGGCTTTTTTGCGGTACAACATCAACAAAATTCGTTTCAGCTTTAAACGCAATATAGAGCTTTAAAACTTCCTGCGTGATCCCTGCGTCCAGGCGCATAACTTCATCGCGAAGATGATCGAATAACTCCCGACTATGCGAACCATCAGCAAGAAAAGGAAAATCATTCAGGCTGTAATTGGTTTTGTTTTCAGGCTTCCCCCGATAAACAGCTAAAACCTCTTCAGGAAGAGAAGGCGCTTGCCAGACCTGAATTGCAAGCTCTGCCAGACGATCGGCTCGGGCGTGAATGGCGGCTTCATCCCATTTTTCGCACTGTCCAAGACCGATATTCAAATAGAGCGGGCTATGTTTAAAGCCGTCTTCAATATCGCGTTTTTCCGCGAAAGGTCTGTCACTGTAGCGGGAGTTATAGCGCGTTAATGTGAGATTCCCCAACGTATGCAACAGTTCTTTATGAATGCGTTGCCAGTCACTTCCCAGCTCTTCACGCCATTTAGCCGACAAATTTTCGTTCTGCGGCATAATGTGCTCAATCGTAAACTCTTCCACGCGCTCTCTGCGTTTATCGTTTTCCAGTCGTCGTAACCAGTAACTGCGACTGCGGAAGTTATAGAGATCGCGAACTTTTAATTCCCGTTTAAATTCATCATCGTTGGGGAAACGACGATATGAAGGTAGATTCAGAAAATGCACCTGAATACTTTCCAGATAATTTTCTTTATTAATAACTTTATAAAAAGTGGCAAACGTCTTGTTAAGAGAATTTGTCGGAATCGCACATACTGCACGGCGGAAAACATAAGATTCAATTAAACGAATTATGCTCAGGAAATCTTCGTGAGACAAATTGCCATTTTTATAGTCATGATAAAGCGCCAGTAAGAAAGGATACGCCACATCGACCTTTAACTCGCGCAAATCCTGAAAAGCCGTAGCAAGCGATTTGTCACTTTCTTTTCCCAATGCCATTGCACAGTAATACTCCGCGTAGATGTGAATATCTTCAACCAGCCGATCTACGCCTTTTTCAGCAACACTCTGGCTGCGGGCATGGAGTTTAAATGCCTCATAGACTTCATCTGTCCGAGGGATCTCCCCCGTTTTTACCGTCAGATAATGACGCATAAAACTGTCAAAATATTCGCTGTAACCTTGCTGACCAAAATCGACTTCCATGGGTCGCCAGTGATCTTCATACAACCGGGTTTGATGCTCTGGTTCGAGGCCCATCAGAATAAAATTGCGCACCAGATCGGCCTGACTTAACGCCTTACCGGTGGAGTTCATACTTTCAAAAATCAGTTGCGGATTATCCTGACCACGATTAAGCGCCACATCGACAATTAATAATTTTGCTAACCCACGACATAAGGGAATCAAGTCATCCCCGAGTTTGGCAATTTGTTCATCAAAGAAAGTAAAGTTTTCCATTATTCGATGGGAATAATTTTCTGGCATTGGTCTTTGTTTTATTAACGCCAGCAAACTGTCTTTATCAGTCTCGGTCAGCAGTAATTTAAATCCTTTCTCACCGGACTCATAAGGATTGAGTAAATAATAATTACGCAATTTCATTGCCGAAAAGCCATCAAAAACCTCGTCTTCGCCAAGATGGCGCGATAAAGCCTCAATCAGCAACATTGCGGTCGTCAGCCGCTGCTGACCATCAATGACCAGCAACGGAGAAATACCAGAAACCTGATACAACCCCTGCTCAATATAAACAACCGAACCGATAAAATGCGCTGATATATCGTCACGCTTTCCGGCACGAATGATGTCGTCCCAAAGTTGCCGACATTGTTGCCCGGTCCATGAATAAGTCCGTTGATAAATGGGAATAACAAACTGCTGCGAACGTTTTAAAAAATCGAGTAGGCGAGCTTCTGTAGCTTTCATTCTGACGTCTTTCCGTGAAGCGATGATTTCGCAATAATAACCACTTCCTTGTGGAGGTTATAGAGAAATCCTGTTTATCCGCGACGAACTGCCCCCTCACTCCACATCCTCCCTGCGTAACCCAATATCTCTCAACCGCTCATCACTCATCTGCTGTAACACGCGCCGGGTCTGCTTTTTCAGCCACCAGCTCCTCACCGCCTGCCAGAGTTGTACGAAACCGATAAACGGCGCTTTAGCTTTGTTTTCGTGAAATTCCATCTGCTGCCTCCTCATCTTTCAGAGGCTTCATCATCCGCCTTTTGGCAGTTCACAATACAGATGCAAATATTAGTTTTATTTAACATACAGACAGGTTAAAACAGCATCTGCATCCGGTTTTTTAGCCTCATCTGTACCGGTTTTTCCCTCTGTATGGTCCAAATAAGGAATACAGCATGACGCGTTATCAACATCTGGCGACTCTGCTTGCAGAGCGGATTGAGCAAGGGCTGTATCGTCACGGGGAGAAATTGCCGTCGGTGCGCAGCTTGAGTCAGGAGCACGGCGTCAGTATTAGCACCGTGCAGCAGGCGTACCAGACGCTGGAGACGATGAAGCTCATCACTCCGCAGCCGCGTTCGGGTTATTTTGTCGCACAACGTAAAGCCCAGCCGCCAGTACCGCCGATGACGCGTCCGGTGCAGCGCCCGGTGGAAATTACCCAGTGGGATCAGGTGCTGGATATGCTGGAGGCGCATAGCGACAGTTCCATTGTTCCGTTAAGTAAAAGCACGCCGGATGTCGAAACGCCCAGCCTGAAACCGCTGTGGCGGGAGCTAAGCCGGGTGGTGCAGCATAATCTGCAAACCGTTCTCGGTTATGACTTGTTAGCCGGTCAGCGAGTGTTGCGAGAGCAGATTGCCCGCCTGATGCTCGACAGCGGCTCGGTGGTCACCGCCGATGACATCATCATTACTAGCGGCTGCCATAACTCGATGTCGCTAGCGTTAATGGCGGTGTGTAAACCGGGCGATATTGTCGCGGTCGAATCCCCCTGTTATTACGGTTCGATGCAGATGCTGCGCGGCATGGGCGTGAAAGTGATTGAAATCCCCACCGATCCAGAAACAGGCATCAGCGTTGAAGCGCTGGAACTGGCGCTGGAGCAGTGGCCGATTAAAGGCATCATTCTGGTGCCAAACTGTAATAATCCGCTGGGATTTATTATGCCGGACGCGCGCAAACGGGCCGTTCTCTCTCTCGCTCAGCGTCATGATATTGTGATTTTTGAAGATGATGTCTACGGCGAACTGGCAACGGAGTATCCGCGCCCGCGGACCATTCATTCCTGGGATATCGACGGGCGAGTGCTGTTGTGCAGCTCGTTCAGTAAAAGTATTGCTCCAGGCCTGCGCGTGGGTTGGGTCGCACCGGGGCGTTATCACGATAAACTGATGCATATGAAATACGCCATCAGCAGCTTTAATGTGCCGTCCACGCAAATGGCGGCGGCAACGTTTGTGCTGGAAGGTCACTATCATCGCCATATCCGGCGGATGCGGCAGATCTATCAGCGCAATTTGGCGCTTTATACCTGCTGGATACGGGAATATTTTCCCTGCGAAATCTGTATTACGCGCCCGAAAGGCGGATTTTTACTGTGGATAGAATTGCCTGAACAGGTCGATATGGTTTGCGTTGCGCGGCAGCTATACCGCATAAAAATCCAGGTGGCGGCAGGCTCGATTTTCTCAGCTTCCGGCAAATACCGTAATTGTCTGCGCATCAACTGCGCTTTGCCGCTCAGCGAAACCTATCGCGAAGCACTGAAGCAAATTGGCGAAGCCGTGTATCGGGCAATGGAATGAATTCGAAATAGTGGCGAGCCCCCTGATTTCCTCTCACGAATAGCGTGTGACTCGTTTTATCTTTGCAGGGTCATCTCCACGTTCCAGTATGGCTTAGGCAAATTGCGCTTCGTTCATGCCGGATGCCATGTGAACGCCTTACCAGGTCTACAAAATTTTTAAAGTTCAATATATTGAATGGGTTATGTAGACCTGATAAGCGTAGCACATCAGGCAGCTTTGCGTTTGTCATCGGCCTCTGATTAGTACTCGATCCATGGATCGCGCTTGCTTTCAGGCAAGGGCTGATCTAATGCCTGCATTTGCTCTGCCGAAAGTCCGGTATATCGTTGTATCCATTCAGGATCCGCCCCATTCTGCAACAACAATCGGAGGAGGCTCTTTTCCCCTTCTTCTTTCCCTTCTTTCCTCCCCCTCTCCCTTCCCAACAGCCATCCATCATTATGAATTCGCTCTGCAATCGTCATTATTCGCTCCCTGTGTTGTGGCATTCGACGGATAAGTTCGCTGATAAACTCATTAAAACGCGCTTCATCGCCAGTCAGTAAAATGTAATTTAACAGCGCGGTTATCTGGCTGTCATTAGCGCACCCTGTAACCAGTAATACTGCCAGTTGATCAATAAGCCCCATTAGATCGCGCTGGCGAATATGCTTTTGGATCAACTCCAGCAGGGCGACTCTGCGATGCTGCACAATCTCGTCGTCTGGCACGACAGTGACATCCACCAGCGGGAACGCTGCGGTATAAAGCTTCCGTGCGGTAGCCGGGTCGGCAAATTCATCCAGCCAGCACAAAGACCAGGGGTAAGGACTACGGCTACCGTGATAAAACAGCATCGGGATGACCAGCGGTAGCGGCCGGCGTTTATCATGCTCGATATGGCGCTGCATCACCGCCATGGAATATCGCATCAGGCGAAAGGCCATATGGATATCCTCGCGGCTCTGATGTTCAATCACCACATAAATATAGCCATCTCCTTCGCGGGTCTTTACCGACCACAGAATATCGGAATGTAGCGCCCGCAATTTTTCATCGACAAAGCTGGCGTATTCCAGTTTTAAGCTGTCGAGATCGCACAGTTCACGTAAATCTTTGGGTAAGTGGATCTCCATAAAATCCCGCGCGGTGTCAGGGTGGGTGAGAAAAGATTTAAATAATGCGTCATGCGGCGTGCTGGTCGTGAAGTTTGTCATGGCGATCCGTCACCTGTAGATAAGATGGCCCGACTGTAGCGACTAACAAAACCATTCTCACCCGGCAATTTCTCGTTCCCCGAGGTGCTTTCCAGGCTATTTTTGTTCCTCTGCAAACGATACATTTTTCCGGAAACAGGCTCGCATTTTACATTTCCTGTACCCGGCAGATATTCCCCTTTCCACCGCACTCTTTTGATTAACCGCAAATTTTAATTACACTTAAGGTGTATATTTTCTATGCAACCCATCAATTCAAGAGGTGTAATGTGCTGATGACTATTTGTAATCGTTATACATTCTGACCTGGAGTCAGAAGGTATTTCTCTGTCTGTATGTTCACAGGCAGTGTGGTTGATTACATGAAATTCAGTACATTTGCCCGTCTCGCCTGCCTTTCGTCATTACCGACGGTATTGAATTTCGTTTTCCCCATTGGGATTCTCCGGACAAGGAGTTGTTTGTTATGCCACGTTTTTTTGCCCGCCATGCCGCCACGCTGTTTTTCCCGATGGCGTTGATTTTGTATGACTTTGCTGCGTATCTGTCGACGGACCTGATCCAGCCAGGGATCATTAATGTGGTCCGTGATTTTAATGCCGATGTCAGTCTGGCCCCTGCTGCCGTCAGTCTCTATCTCGCTGGAGGCATGGCATTGCAGTGGCTGCTGGGGCCGCTTTCCGACAGGATTGGCCGCAGGCCGGTGCTGATTACCGGGGCGTTAATTTTTACCCTTGCCTGCGCCGCGACAATGTTCACCACGTCAATGACACAATTTCTTATCGCGCGTGCAATTCAGGGCACCAGTATCTGTTTTATTGCCACCGTTGGTTATGTCACGGTGCAGGAGGCGTTCGGACAGACAAAAGGGATCAAGTTGATGGCGATTATCACCTCCATCGTACTGATTGCGCCGATTATTGGCCCGCTTTCCGGCGCAGCTCTGATGCACTTTGTGCACTGGAAAGTCCTTTTTGCCATCATTGCGGTTATGGGTTTTATCTCATTTGTCGGCTTGCTGCTGGCGATGCCAGAGACGGTGAAGCGCGGCGCGGTTCCGTTTAGCGCCAAAAGCGTCTTACGCGATTTTCGCAATGTCTTTTGCAACCGGCTGTTCCTCTTTGGCGCGGCAACCATCGCCCTCAGCTATATCCCAATGATGAGCTGGGTGGCTGTCTCGCCGGTGATCCTGATCGATGCGGGCGGCTTAACAACTTCGCAGTTCGCCTGGACGCAGGTTCCGGTATTCGGCGCGGTGATTGTCGCGAATGCCATCGTGGCGCGTTTCGTTAAAGATCCGACCGAACCGCGGTTTATCTGGCGTGCCGTACCCCTTCAACTGGTCGGCCTCGCGCTGTTGATTATCGGCAATCTGCTGTCGCCACACGTCTGGCTGTGGTCGGTGCTCGGCACCAGTCTGTATGCTTTCGGGATTGGTTTGATCTTCCCGACCTTATTCCGCTTTACGCTGTTTTCCAATAACTTACCGAAAGGGACCGTCTCCGCATCGCTAAATATGGTGATCCTGATGGTGATGTCGGTCTCGGTCGAAATCGGCCGCTGGCTGTGGTTTAACGGCGGTCGCTTGCCGTTTCATCTGTTAGCCGTTTTAGCGGGCGTTATCGTCGTTTTCACCCTGGCGGGATTGCTCAATCGCGTGCGCCAGCATCAGGCTGCCGAGCTGGCGGAGGAGCGGTGATTTTTGCGCGATCCTGCCGTCAGGCTCTATTCTTAACGTTATGAATAAACTCATTGAACTCAGACGCGCCAAAATGTTGGCGCTCTCTTTACTGCTTATCGCCGCTGCTACCTTTGTCGTTACGCTGTTTTTGCCGCCCAATTTTTGGGTGAGCGGCGTGAAGGCGATTGCTGAAGCGGCGATGGTCGGCGCGCTGGCGGACTGGTTTGCGGTGGTGGCGCTATTTCGCCGCGTGCCGATTCCGATCATTTCTCGTCATACGGCGATTATCCCGCGTAATAAAGACCGGATTGGCGAAAATCTCGGTCAGTTCGTGCAGGAAAAATTTCTCGATACCCAATCGCTGGTGGCATTGATTCGACGTCACGAACCGGCGTTGTTGATTGGCAACTGGTTTAGTCAGCCAGAAAACGCCCGCCGCGTTGGTCAGCATCTGTTGCAGATCATGAGTGGTTTTCTTGAACTGACCGATGATGCGCGTATTCAGCGCCTGCTTAAGCGCGCAGTCCATCGGGCGATTGATAAGGTCGATCTTTCCGGCACCAGTGCGTTGATGCTGGAGAGTATGACCAAAAACGATCGTCATCAGGTGCTGCTGGATACGCTGATCGCACAGTTGATCGCCCTTCTCCAGCGCGATAAATCGCGCAAGTTTATCGCCCAGCAGATTGTTCGCTGGCTGGAGAGTGAGCATCCACTGAAAGCCAAAATTTTGCCCACTGAATGGCTGGGCGAACATAGCGCGGAGTTGGTTTCTGACGCGGTGAATTCTTTGCTTGATGATATTAGTCGCGATCGTGCGCATCAGATCCGCCATGCGTTTGATCGCGCCACCTTCGCCCTGATCGACAAGCTGAAAAACGATCCGGAAATGGCAGCGCGAGCCGATGCCGTAAAAAGCTATCTGAAAGAAGATGAAGCTTTTAATCGCTATCTCAGTGAATTGTGGGGGGATTTACGGGAATGGCTGAAAGTGGATATCAACAGTGAAGATTCTCGTGTGAAAGAACGTATCGCACGAGCGGGTCAATGGTTTGGTGAAACGTTAATTGCCGATGATGCCTTGCGGGCGTCGTTAAATGGTCACCTGGAACAAGCCGCGCACCGCGTCGCGCCTGAGTTTTCCGCATTCCTGACGCGCCACATCAGCGATACAGTAAAAAGCTGGGATGCGCGGGATATGTCGCGGCAAATCGAGTTAAATATTGGCAAAGATCTGCAGTTTATCCGTGTCAACGGTACGCTAGTTGGCGGTTGTATTGGGCTAATTTTGTATTTGCTGTCGCAGCTCCCGGCCTTGTTCCCCCTCGGCAATTTTTAGAAATCCATGAAAAACTATTGGCTAACCGCGAGAGAGATCAAATAAACCACACTAAAAGAATGGTAATGATGTGGCCTCTTTTCATTATCTCCCGTGGTACGGGGAAGGAAAATCATGTCACTTGTCACCGATCTACCCGCTATTTTCGATCAGTTCTCTGAAGCTCGCCAGAAAGGCTTTCTCACCGTCATGGATCTCAAGGAGCGCGGCATTCCGCTGGTTGGCACCTACTGCACCTTTATGCCGCAAGAGATCCCGATGGCAGCCGGTGCAGTTGTGGTTTCGCTCTGTTCCACCTCCGATGAAACCATTGAAGAAGCCGAGAAAGATCTGCCGCGCAATCTCTGCCCGCTGATTAAAAGCAGCTACGGCTTCGGCAAAACCGATAAATGCCCCTACTTCTACTTTTCCGATCTGGTGGTGGGTGAAACCACCTGCGACGGCAAAAAGAAAATGTATGAATACATGGCAGAGTTTAAGCCCGTGCATGTGATGCAATTGCCCAACAGCGTTAAGGACGATGCCTCGCGTGCATTATGGAAAGCTGAGATGCTGCGCTTACAAAAAGCGGTAGAGGAACGTTTTGGACACGAGATTAGCGAAGATGCTCTGCGCGATGCCATTGCGCTGAAAAACCGCGAACGTCGCGCACTGGCTAATTTTTATCATCTTGGGCAGTTAAATCCTCCGGCGCTTAGCGGCAGCGACATTCTGAAAGTGGTTTACGGCGCAACCTTCCGGTTCGATAAAGAGGCGTTGGTTGACGAACTGGATGCAATGACCGCCCGCGTTCGTCAGCAGTGGGAAGAAGGCCAGCGACTGGACCCGCGTCCACGCATTTTAATCACCGGCTGCCCAATTGGCGGCGCAGCAGAGAAAGTGGTGCGCGCGATTGAAGAGAATGGCGGCTGGGTTGTCGGTTATGAAAACTGCACCGGGGCGAAAGCCACCGAGCAATGCGTGGCGGAAACGGGTGATGTGTACGACGCGCTGGCGGATAAATATCTGGCGATTGGCTGCTCCTGTGTTTCGCCGAACGATCAGCGCCTGCAAATGCTCAGCCAGATGGTTGAAGAATATCAGGTCGATGGCGTAGTTGATGTGATTTTGCAGGCGTGCCATACCTACGCGGTGGAATCGCTGGCGATTAAACGTCATGTGCGTCAGCAGCACAACATTCCTTATATCGCTATTGAAACAGACTACTCCACCTCAGATGTCGGGCAGCTCAGCACCCGTGTCGCGGCCTTTATTGAGATGCTGTAAGGAGTGGCAGTGGCATATTCGATTGGCATTGATTCCGGCTCAACCGCCACCAAAGGGATCTTACTGGCAGACGGCGTGATTACGCGCCGTTTCCTCGTTCCAACACCCTTTCGCCCGGCAACAGCAATTACTGAAGCCTGGGAAACTCTGCGCGAAGGGTTAGAAACAACGCCGTTTCTGACGCTCACCGGCTACGGGCGGCAACTGGTGGATTTTGCCGATAAACAGGTGACGGAAATCTCCTGTCACGGGCTGGGCGCACGGTTTCTTGCGCCAGCAACGCGCGCAGTAATCGACATCGGTGGTCAGGACAGCAAAGTGATTCAGCTTGATGATGACGGTAACCTGTGCGATTTCCTGATGAATGACAAATGCGCGGCGGGCACCGGGCGTTTCCTGGAGGTGATCTCGCGCACGCTTGGCACCAGCGTCGAGCAACTCGACAGCATTACCGAAAATGTCACGCCGCACGCCATCACGAGTATGTGTACGGTGTTTGCCGAATCAGAAGTGATCAGCCTGCGCTCAGCGGGCGTCGCGCCAGAAGCGATTCTCGCCGGAGTGATTAACGCGATGGCGCGGCGGAGTGCCAATTTCATTGCTCGTCTCTCCTGTGAAGCGCCGATTCTGTTTACTGGTGGCGTTAGTCATTGCCAGACGTTTGCCCGGATGCTGGAATCTCATCTGGGAATGCCGGTAAATACCCATCCTGATGCGCAATTTGCTGGCGCAATTGGCGCAGCGGTAATTGGTCAACGAGTGAGAAAACGCCGATGAAAGAGTTTTTATTTTTATTTCACTCCACGGTCGGCGTCATACAAACCCGCAAGGCGTTGCAGGCAGCGGGCATGACTTTTCGCGTCAGCGATATTCCCCGTGATTTACGCGGCGGCTGCGGGTTATGCATTTGGCTGACCTGTCTGCCCGGCGAGGAAATACAATGGGTGATCCCTGGGCAGACCGAAGCGATATATTGCCAGCAGGGCAGCGACTGGCAGTGCGTGGTGCATTACGATTCAGAAGCGTCAACCAGGCAATAAGACCTTTAAATATAACGCCCGGATATTTGGCTGCACATAATCCTGCATGAAGGAAGTTGTATTAAATATCTCGCCTGATGTGAATGATGTGAAATATTTCCCATCCACAAAATGAGCGATTTTTGATAGCACCTTACTATTGCGCGTCTAAAATACAATATACATTGTATTATACTTAAACCCATAATTATACATAATTATACATAGAGCAATAAAATGATTACCGGGTGTGGTAATGATAAAGATAAGTTTCAGTGTGAAGCTTATCTTTACCCACACCCCCTGATTATTTTAGATTTAGAAGAACATTTCGCAATTCAAGGATAAAATTATGGACTCAACATTTAACATATACCAGGATATTCTCCCAGCATTCAACATGTATTCGGGACTAAAACCTTGCCATGAAAAAAATAACCAACCATTTGATATTAACACGGAAATTGAAACCATACAAAAACAAATTAATTATGATATAAATCATTTGAATGATGGTTTGATTAAGCGTGTACTGAATCTTTTTATTCACCTTATCTCTAATCCCGATAATCTCGAATTAACCTTAAATCGATATTCATCAACAACAGAGCAAATCATCGGCAGAACCAAAAGAAATAGTTTACATGAGTTTGAAGTTGGCGATCTAAAAATAATATTTAATCGACAAGATGATAATGAAAGCGTATTAACTGTTAAACACAAAGATATAAGTCATGGTTGCAATGTTAAAACCGAGCAACTGCAGCAGCTTATTAAAATAATGGAACAAAAAGCGCAACTACCAATCCATATTGACAAGAACAATTTGAAAGAGAGTATTTTCTCTGTTTTGCGAAATGACCCACAGCACGTAGATAAAGAGCAATACCTTCCCTGTGATAAGTTTTTAACACATGCCTGCAAAAGTTCAAATTCATTTGAAGTGAAATTAGATGCCACTCATCAATATCAACATCTGAATAACTTCATGATTTCTTTTGACCCAGTAGAAAATCAATTAACAATACGGGATAACAATAACGAGACTGAAACTATCTCGTTGACAAACTTACAATGGGAAAATGTGCTGCAATACTACAGAGAAAACCACCAGCAGCCAAATATAGCAGGATCACGAAATCTCACGGATAATAGAGATAAAATTAAAAATACAATATCCACCTCTGAAATTATAGAGTGCGCCTCTCCTGAAATAAGAAGTAGCGTCCTGAAGGATCTTTATAGCATTGCTAATTTCCTCCCGGACAAAAATCTGACACCAAATGAGAGCTGGAAAAGATTTTGTCATACATGTGAGCGCTTTTACGTTGCTCAGAAGAGTATCACTGGAGATAAGAGTGAACGTCTTACGCGAAAACTCTCTGTCTCTGATGCAGGAATTACAATGACCTTCAAGATAGGTGATATTGTCATCAATACTATTAGCACTGCTATTCCTAAAGATGAATCGGGTCAACGGTGTATCGAAGGGTTGAATTTAGCAGAGATGGATTTAACCGACATAGACTTGTCGAAAATGGCGCTAAGGAATGTCAATTTTAATGGCAGCATTCTTAGAAATGCCAAGTTCTCCGGTACGATCTGTGAAGACGTGGATTTTACCGATTGTGATCTGCGTAATGCAGAATTCGAAAATGCCTCATTAGAAAATAATGACTTTCGTAAAGTTCGTCACTTGCTTAATATAAATTTTACAAATGCAAATCTACGGAACAGTAACTTCAGCGGAAAAGTTCTCACTGGCGTTAATTTTACTGGAAGTGACCTTAGTAACGATTATCTTGCACACATAGATTTCACAAAAGTGATTTTCTTTCCGTCATTAATTATTGGAGCAGTATTTGATTATTCCAATCTATCAGAGAAAAATCTTTCAGACAAAGATCTTACTAATATTAGCTGCGTGTATACCAATTTTACAAACGCTAATTTAACAAAATGCAAACTGTTTAATACAAACTTTTCGGCTGCAAAATTTAACAATACTAATTTCACTGGTACAGAAGGTTCTAATATTCTATTTAACCATGCATGGTTGTTCAATACGACATTTATAGATACGATTTTTAAAAATGCCTGTTTTTTCAATGCCAAAGTGAATAATGTTTCTCTTAAGAGTGCATATCTTTACAATGATAATATCGATAAAAAAGCCAATGACAGTACCGATAAACAAGCCAAGAACAGTACCGAGCAACAGGACAGTAACAGTTTTAATCAAGCCCGTTTAAAGAAAGAAGTGAATAGCAGTTTTTCCATTCCGGGTTTAACGTCTTATCAGCCAACGTATATAGTTGAAGAATAGTTCAATAATCACCCAAACAGAGTGGGTATGGCAGAGGATATAAATTAACATTTAAACGTTAACCGCCTCATCTATCATTCATGGATGAGGCGCATTTATCAGTCGATGTAAGCTGAAAATGTTCTGCCATCCAGAGACAACCGCCGCCCCCTGCGGCGTTTACTATTTCATCGCCCGCGTTAAGAATTCATTAAGCTTCATCCGTATACTCCTTATCTGTCGCACTGAATTTGACGAGAAAAAAGCAATAATAAGGAGCAACAAGTTGAAAAAGCGCATCACCTTTATCGTTTTTCTTTGCGCCATCGTGGCGGTAAGCCTGTTTTTTGTGCAATCCTGCGTCCGTAAAAGCCAGCATGTCGCAGGGTTTCAGAATTATCAGGCCACTATCGATGGTAAAGAGATTACAGGAGTAACTAAAAATATCTCCTCACTGACCTGGTCTGCGCAGAGCAATACCTTGTTTAGCACTATCAACAAACCTGCAACCATCGTTGAAATGACGACCGAGGGTGACCTGATCCGCACCATTCCGCTCGATTTTGTTAAGGATCTCGAGACGATTGAATACATTGGTGATAATAAATTTGTCATCAGTGATGAACGTGACTACGCCATTTATGTGATTTCACTTAACGCTGAGTCGGAAGTAAGCATCCTCAAAAAAATTAAAATCCCATTGCAGGAAACGCCTACTAACTGTGGCTTTGAAGGACTGGCTTACTCCCCTCAGGACCATACCTTCTGGTTTTTTAAAGAGAAAAATCCGATAGAGGTCTACAAAGTAACCGGGCTATTGCGTAGCGATGAGTTGCATATCAGCAAAGATAAAGCGTTGCAGCGTCAGTTTACTTTAGACGATGTTTCTGGCGCGGAATTTAACCCACATAAAAATACGTTGCTGGTGTTGTCACATGAGTCACGCGCCCTGCAGGAAGTGACCGTGACAGGTGACGTGATCGGCGAAATGTCGTTAACCAAAGGCAAGTATGGCCTTTCACACAACATCAAGCAGGCGGAAGGGATAGCGATGGATGACAGCGACAACATCTATATCGTTGGCGAACCGAATCTTTTTTATCGCTTTACGTCGACAAAATCACGATAACAGTCTGGCAGGTTCTCCTTTTTTGTTATTAACTTGTTAACTCAAAATAATACAAACCAGGCAGAACATGAATTCGACATCGCATCCCGTAGAACGTTTTTCTTTCAGCACCGCGTTATTCGGGATGCTGGTTCTGACCCTAGGTATGGGTTTAGGCCGCTTTCTCTATACGCCGATGCTGCCAGTCATGCTGGCGGAAGGCGAGTTTTCCTTTAGCGAACTCTCGTGGATCGCCAGTGGTAACTATGCCGGGTATCTGGCGGGGAGCCTGCTGTTTTCATTCGGCGCGTTTCATTTACCCTCACGCCTGCGCCCGTTCTTGTTAGCTTCCGCCCTCGCAACCGGATTATTAATCCTCGCGATGGCGTGGCTGCCGCCGTTTCTTCTGGTTTTCATCATTCGCTTTCTGGCGGGGGTCGCCAGCGCCGGGATGTTGATTTTCGGCTCAACGCTCATCATGCAGCATACTCGTCATCCCTTTGTCCTTGCGGCGCTATTTTCTGGTGTTGGCGTCGGCATCGCTCTGGGCAATGAATATGTGCTGGCAGGCCTGCATTTTGCCCTCTCTTCACAAACGTTGTGGCAAGGTGCCGGAGCACTTTCTGCCATTATATTGCTTGCTCTGGCGCTGCTCATCCCGTCGAATAAACACGTTATCCCGCCAGCGCCATTGGCAAAAATCGCGCAACAACCCATGAGCTGGTGGTTACTGGCGATTCTGTATGGTCTGGCGGGTTTTGGTTATATCATCGTCGCCACCTACCTGCCGCTCATGGCGAAAGACGCGGGCCAGCCTGTGCTGACGGCTCACCTCTGGACACTGGTCGGCTTGTCGATTGTCCCAGGTTGCTTTGGCTGGCTGTGGGCAGCCAAACGGTGGGGAGCATTACCTTGCCTGACCGCGAATTTGCTGGTGCAGGCGATCTGCGTGCTGTTAACCCTCGCCAGCAGCTCTCCTTTATTACTCATCATCAGCAGTATTGGTTTTGGCGGCACCTTTATGGGAACGACCTCGCTGGTGATGACCATCGCCCGCCAGCTTAGCGTGCCGGGAAATCTTAACCTTTTGGGCTTTGTGACACTCATTTATGGTATCGGGCAAATTCTTGGCCCGGCGCTGACCAGTATGCTCGGCAACGGAACGTCGGCCCTCGCCAGTGCCACGCTCTGCGGCGCGGCGGCGCTATTTATCGCAGCATTAATCTGCGGGATGCAAATATTCAAATTGCATACGAATGATTCTTAAGTAATTTAACGAATTTAACTTTTCAGTACATCACGTAAAATAATTAAAACATCCTTTTTCTTTGGAGGTACTCAGCCACCGCCGTTATTAATCCTGGTTTAGCAATTCCACGGCTAATTCATTATTTCTGGTCATATTATAGTCAGGATCGCATTATATCTCCGTGCTAGAAAAAACAAGTTTAATTCTGTTTTTTCACGGAAGGTCACTATGGCTTCAACAAATGCGCATCAAATAAAAAATAATGATCAAAACTCTTTATGTGGTCTGGGTGACAAAATACGCCGCCTGACCGCCGGAGTTTGTTTATTTACACAAATTTTTTTCCCCGTCATGGCGACGGCACAAAATGTGGTACACGCTAAGCCTCAGACGACAGTTTCATCTCCGTCCCCTCTAATAGAAAATAATACTGTGCCTTACACGCTTGGTGCGCTGGAATCAGCGCAAAGCGTTGCTGATCGATTCGGTATTTCACTGGAGGAGCTTCGTCGTCTTAATCAGTTCCGCACTTTTGCTCGCGGCTTTGATAACGTGCGCCAGGGTGAAGAGCTGGATGTTCCGGCAACAACCTTGCAGAAAAGTCATGAGCAACAAAATGCCGTACCGCCTGCGAATGGCGAAAACACGCTGGAGAATCAAATAGCCAGCACTTCGCAGCGAGTTGGCACCCTGCTTTCACAAGATATGAATAGTGAGCAGGCCAGCGGCATGGCGCGTGGTTGGGCGTCTTCAGAAGCCTCAGGCGCGATGACTGATTGGTTAAATAACTTTGGCACTGCGAAAATCTCTCTGGGTGTGGATGAAGATTTCAGCCTGAAAAATTCGCAATTCGACTTCCTGCATCCGTGGTATGACACACCCGATTATCTGCTCTTCAGCCAGCATACCCTTCACCGAACAGACGATCGTACCCAGATCAACACCGGTTTGGGCTGGCGTCATTTCACCCCCAGCTGGATGTCAGGCATCAACCTGTTTTTTGACCACGACCTGAGCCGCTATCACTCCCGCGCGGGGCTTGGCGCAGAATACTGGCGTGATTATCTGAAGTTGAGCAGCAACGCTTATATCGGCCTGACCGGCTGGCGTAGCGCACCGGAATTGGATAATGACTACGAAGCCCGCCCGGCCAACGGCTGGGATTTACGCGCGGAAGGCTGGTTACCAGCCTGGCCACAACTGGGTGGAAAACTGGTCTATGAACAATACTATGGTGATGAAGTGGCGCTGTTTGACAAGAATGATCGTCAAAGTAACCCCCATGCTATTACCGCAGGCCTCAACTATACCCCCTTCCCGCTTCTGACTCTCAGTGCGGAACAGCGTCAGGGGAAGCAAGGTGAAAATGACACACGTTTTGCCGTTGATCTGACCTGGCAACCCAGCAGTTCAATGCAGAAACAGCTTAATCCGGACGAAGTGGCCGGACGGCGCAGTCTGGCCGGTAGTCGTTATGACCTGATTGATCGCAACAACAACATCGTTCTGGAATATCGCAAGAAAGAGCTGATTCACCTGAGTCTGCAGGATCCGGTGAAAGGAAAGTCTGGAGAAATAAAACCGCTGGTTTCCTCGATACAGACCAAATATGCCCTGAAAGGCTATAACATCGAAGCCGCTGCGCTGGAAGCTGCCGGAGGTAAAGTCAGCACGTCTGGAAAAGATATCACGGTCACGCTGCCAGGTTACCGCTTCACTAACACTCCAGAAACCGATAATACATGGTCGATAGACGTTACCGCCGAGGATGTAAAAGGTAACCTGTCACGTCATGAACAAAGCATGGTCGTCATTCAGGCTCCGACATTAAGCCAGAAAGATTCTCTGTTATCCGTTAATCCGCTAACCGTAGCTGCAGATAAAAAATCGACGACCACATTGACCGTTACTGCACACGATTCCGACGGAACTCCGGTGCCGGGGCTGGCGCTGCAAACCCGCAGTGAAGGCGTTCAGGATATCACCCTGTCTGACTGGACAGATAACGGAGATGGTAGTTACACACAGATGCTGACCGCCGGAACGACATCAGGTTCAGTAACACTGACGCCGCAAATTAACGGTGAGAGTGCGGTAAAAGAATCCATCGTCGTTAATATCGTCCCTGTTGTCTCATCCCGCGACCATTCATCAATAACAATAGATAACGTATCGTATTATGCCGGAGACGACATCAAGGTTAGGGTGGAACTGAAAGACGACAGCAATCAACCGGTTGCTTATCAAAAAGAAGAATTGGTAAAAGCCGTTACTGTCGAAAACAGCAAACCTGGCGCCACGATTGTCTGGCACGAAGAGCAGCCGGGCGTTTATGCCGCGAATTATCCGGCCCATAAGCAAGGGACAGCACTAAGGGCACAACTTAGCCTTCACAACTGGAATGCTCCACTGCAATCGCATATTTATAACATTGAGGCAAACCAGAATAAGGCTCGCGTCGCCACATTATCAGCGACGAATAATGACGTTTACGCCGATAAAAAGACATTTAATACCCTCACTATCAACGTCACTGATGAGAGTGATAATCCCCTGACAAATCATCAGGTCACCTTTAAGAATGAAAAAGGAAGCGCTGAATTTGTCGAACCGCCGCAGCAAAAAACGGATGCATATGGTGTTGCCACAATCAACATGGTAAGTCAGGTTGCGGAAGAAAATACGATTAGTGCCACGCTGCCAAATGGTTTCTCACAACGGATAATTGCGAAATTCGTTAGCGATTCGAGTACGCCAAAATTCAAACAACTGGTTGCCGATCCAGATACCATTATTGCTGGCAACAGCCAGGGCAGTACTCTGACCGCCACCGTCACAGACTTTCATAACAACCCGTTAAAAGATATGAAAGTGAATTTTGTGGCACCTGGTGGCTCGCAACTGGACAACACGTCCGCCACAACAGACCAGTCCGGTATTGTGCGAGTGCACCTGACCAGTTCAAAAGCTGGTAGCTATTCCGTCGATGCCTCGCTTGAGGCGGATAAAAATATTCACCAGTCGGTCACGATCACCGTGGTCCCAAACAGGGAACAATCGGTAATGACCTTAAATGCCGGGTCGGGCAGTGCGATCGCTAACAATACAAATACCGTTATCCTGACAGCCAGTGTGAAAGATGTTTATGGACACCCGTTGCCGGATGAGGATGTGAAATTTACCTTGCCAGCCTCCATGACCGGGAACTTCACGCTAAGTAGTGAGACCGCCCGCACCGATGCAAACGGTGATGCCGTGGTTACATTGCGAGGCACAAAAGCGGGTGAGTTTACAGTTACGGCGACGCTGACCAGAAATAACACCGTTGATCATCAGCAAGTCACTTTTATTGGGGATACAAACAGTGCGCAGCTCCAGCCGCTGACTGCCTCATTAAATACCATTGTTGCGGGTGACAGTACGGGGAGTACCCTGACTGCAACGATCCTGGACGCTTACCAAAATCCGCTTAAAGACCAGCTGGTCACTTTCCAGAGTAACGATGTCACTCTAAGCGGAACAGAAGTCACCACCGATACGCTGGGTCAGGCGACGGTAACAATGACCAGCAATATTGCCGGACAACATAACGTCGTGGTGAGCTGGAAAGCGCAATCCTCCGATAATAAAACGTTTAGTTTATCAGTGCTCCCGGATGAAAGTTCGGCGAAGGTAATAAGTATAACCGGAGCCGAAAAAACGATAACGGTTGGCGAAAACATCACGCTACGGATACTCGTCCAGGACGCGTTTAACAATGTAATATCGGGTCAACGCGTCAGATTAAGTGCGCAGCCAACAGCTAACATTACGATAGGCGATACGGCTTACACTGATAATAACGGTTACGCGTACGTTAACCTTCTCAGCACCCAGCCTGGGGTTTATCAGGTGACGGCAACGCTGGACAATAACAGTAGTAGTAAGGTTGACGTGAATGTGGCAAATGGCAAGCTCGAGTTAACATCATCGAAGCCAGAAACCACGGTCCATAACAGTGAAGGTATTACGCTTACCGCAACGGCGAGAAATGCGCGGGATGAATTGATGCCTGGGCAAATTATCACCTTTAGCGTAACGCCTGAAGGTGCAACGCTAAGCAATACAGGGGAAGTCCTTACTGACCAGTCTGGTCAGGCCAAAGTGACGCTGACCAGTAACAAAGTGAATGTCTATACCGTTACGGCCACAATGGGCAAAGATGTTCCCGTTCAGAGCCAGGTAACGGTTGCGGTTAAGGCAGATGCTAAAACGGCACATGTTGTGAGCGTCGTGGCTTCTCCTGACACCATAACCGCCGACGGCGTTGATAGCAGCACCATCACGTCACGAGTAGAAGATGATTACGGATTCCCGGTTGAAGGTGTCGATGTTAGTTATGCCTTAGACACCAAAGGCAGCCCGGTAGTTAATATTCCAACTACGCGTACCGATCAGTCCGGGCAAGTCACGGCGACAATAACCAGTACATTGGCAGAAACCTTAATAGTCAATGTGCAAGTTCCTGGTACAGCCAACCAATCCGCAACCATTACATTGGTTGCCGGCACGGCCGATGAAAGTAAGTCAATTTTGAAATCCGACGTTGACACTCTGAAGGCTGACTACCAGCAGAGCGCAAAACTTACGCTAACATTGCAAGACAAGTACGGTAACCCGATAGTGACGTCTGATCATCTGGAATTTGTCCAGTCAGGCCCCTTCGTGAACTTTCTCAAGTTGAGCGATATTGATTACAGCCAAAGAAATTATGGCGAGTACACCGTGACTGTCACTGGCGGAAAAGAGGGAACTGCGACCCTCATTCCCATGCTGAACGGAGTTCATCAGGCAAACTTAAGCGTATCGCTGAATCTCATCCACTCGATAAAAGAAATGTCCGGTCATGTCACTGCAAACAACCATACCTTCTCCACGGCTAAATTCCCGAGCGAAGGTTTTGCAGGGGCGTATTACACACTCAACAATGATAACTTTGAAGCGGGTAAAACCGTTGATGATTATATGTTTTCAAGTTCACAGAGTTGGGTGTCTGTCGATGCGTCAGGTAAAGTTTCTTTCTCAAATATCGGCGATCAAACGTCAGTCACAATAAGCGCTGTTCCCCGACAAGGAGGTACAACCTACCAGACCTTAATTAAGCTGAAAGGCTGGTGGGTGAATAATGGAAATCATACCAATATCTGGCTAGCTGCCAATGCGCTCTGTCATGCTAAAAATGATGGATATAATCTTCCTGGCATCACACATTTGACGTCTGGCGAAAACCAACGCACACAGGGATCGCTATATGGTGAATGGGGGAACGTTGGAGCGTTTTCCAGTAATTCGCAATTTACACAAGGAGCTTACTGGACAAGTGAATCTGATGATTACAATCGGCACTACTATGTGCAGATGCTAACGGGTATGACTGGAAGCGACGCTGATTCCAGCCCCCAACTGACCGCCTGCCGTAAATCACTTTAATTTTAGTAGGTTATTAAGGATACCCTTGTGCGAGGGTATCCTTTCAGACTGATAACAAACGCTACATTGCCGGATGTGCTGCGCTTATCAGGCCTATATAACCCCTGCAATATATTGAATTTATTGTTTTTGTACCCCAGCCGGCATGAACGGCCACTCAAGAAACTCAACAGCAACCGTTGATGTCAGCCAGACCCCGTTTTCCGCTTGCCAGAAAGGGAGGCCTCGTTTCGCCATTTCCTGTGCTTTGACGGTTAAAATAACCGGCGATCCGTGTCTTGCTCCCACTTTGCGTGCCGTTGCTTCATCAGCAGAGAGATGTACGTAGTGACGCTCACCTGCAATCAGCCCCTGTTTTTTTATCTCGTCAAGGAAACGGCTTGCCGTACCGTGGTAGAGAAACTGTGGCGGTGTTTTTTCGGCAAAGGAAATAGCGACCTGCGAAGTCGAATGCCCCTGAACCGCGCGGATGCACCTACCATCACTGGAATAACTAAAACGCTTTTTATCGCTGGTGGCAACCACAGTATCCAGCAATGCACGGGTTAACCGCTTGCCCGCTTTTTGGGCACAAAGTATGAGCTTATCGATATCCGCCCATCCTTCACGGTCCAGTACGATACCAATCGCCTCCGGTTTGTGTCGGAGGACAAAACTTAAAAACTTGCTCGTATCCGCCAGCTCTTTTTCGTTGTACTTTGCCATCTCGTTTTCGTCCCTGGATTTTCTATTTTTATTTACTTATGTCATTGTCACTGGGTTTATGAATTTACTGCAACTCAATCCAGCGCAGAACCTTTTCCCTATAGCGTAATTTTTCCGCTATGCAAAAAACGCATAGCCAGAAACATACTTGCATTTTCCCCATACCCACATGGCTGATAAGGTTTTTCAGCTCCAGGAATTTTCCTGGCTCAAGCAACACACAAACACAAAAAAACAATGGGGATTGTTATGACACAACAAGGGGATGCTGTAGCCGGGGAGCTGGCGACAGAAAAAGTGGGCATTAAAGGGTATCTGGCTTTTTTTCTCACCATAATCTTTTTTTCCGGTGTTTTTTCCGGAACAGACAGCTGGTGGCGCGTTTTTGATTTTTCCGTTCTGAACGGATCGTTTGGGCAACTGCCTGGTGCGAACGGAGCCACCACCTCGTTTCGCGGGGCGGGTGGCGCGGGGGCTAAAGATGGCTTTCTCTTTGCGCTGGAGCTGGCACCGTCAGTCATTCTCTCTCTGGGAATTATCTCGATTACCGATGGTCTTGGCGGATTGCGCGCCGCGCAGCAGTTAATGACGCCCGTGCTAAAACCGTTGTTGGGCATTCCAGGGATCTGCTCGCTGGCGCTGATCGCTAACCTGCAAAACACCGATGCCGCCGCCGGTATGACCAAAGAGCTGGCGCAGGAAGGTGAAATTACCGAACGCGATAAAGTGATTTTCGCCGCATATCAAACCAGCGGTAGCGCCATCATCACCAACTACTTCTCTTCCGGCGTCGCGGTGTTTGCCTTTCTGGGCACGTCCGTAATCGTACCTTTAGCCGTCATCCTGGTGTTTAAATTTGTCGGAGCCAACATTTTGCGCGTCTGGCTTAACTTCGAAGAACGTCGCAACCCAACGCAAGGAGCGCAAGCATGACAACTCAGGTCCGCAAAAACGTCATGGATATGTTTATCGATGGCGCGCGCCGTGGCTTTACTATCGCCACGACCAACCTGCTGCCAAACGTGGTGATGGCGTTTGTCATCATTCAGGCGCTGAAAATTACCGGCCTGCTCGACTGGGTGGGGCATATCTGTGAACCCGTAATGGCGCTGTGGGGATTACCCGGTGAAGCGGCAACCGTCCTTTTAGCCGCATTAATGAGTATGGGCGGCGCAGTCGGTGTTGCCGCCAGTCTGGCAACCGCTGGCGCATTAACCGGTCACGATGTCACCGTTTTACTGCCCGCGATGTATTTAATGGGCAACCCGGTGCAAAATGTCGGTCGCTGCCTGGGGACAGCCGAAGTGAATGCCAAATATTACCCGCATATCATTACGGTCTGCGTGATTAACGCATTGCTGTCGATCTGGGTTATGCAGCTTATTGTTTAACAAGGAGTTACCATGATTGATTATACCGCAGCCGGTTTTACCCTGCTGCAGGGAGCGCATTTGTATGCGCCGGAAGATCGGGGAGTTTGCGATGTCCTCGTCGCTAACGGCAAAATTATCGCCGTTGCCAGTAATATCCCTTCTGACATTGTACCGGACTGCACGGTTGTCGATCTCCGCGGGCAGATCCTCTGCCCAGGTTTTATTGATCAACACGTTCATTTGATTGGCGGTGGCGGTGAAGCAGGTCCCACGACGCGCACGCCGGAAGTGGCGTTAAGTCGTCTGACGGAAGCGGGCGTCACGTCAGTGGTTGGTCTGCTGGGCACCGACTCTATCTCTCGCCACCCGGAATCCCTGCTCGCCAAGACCCGTGCGCTCAATGAAGAAGGCATCAGCGCCTGGATGCTGACCGGCGCTTATCATGTCCCTTCCCGCACTATTACGGGTTCCGTGGAAAAAGACGTGGCGATTATCGATCGCGTGATTGGTGTGAAATGCGCCATCTCTGATCACCGTTCTGCCGCACCGGACGTTTATCACCTGGCTAATATGGCGGCGGAATCCCGCGTTGGCGGTTTGCTCGGCGGCAAACCTGGCGTCACCGTGTTCCACATGGGCGACAGTAAAAAGGCATTACAGCCTGTCTATGACCTGCTGGAAAACTGCGATGTGCCGATCAGCAAGCTGCTGCCGACCCACGTTAACCGCAACGTTCCGTTGTTTGAGCAGGCGCTGGAGTTCGCGCGCAAAGGCGGCACCATCGACATCACCAGCAGCATTGACGAACCGGTCGCCCCTGCCGAAGGTATTGCCCGCGCCGTTCAGGCGGGTATTCCGCTGGCACGCGTCACCCTCAGCTCCGACGGCAACGGTAGCCAGCCGTTCTTCGATGACGAAGGGAATTTAACCCATATCGGTGTTGCCGGTTTTGAAACGTTGCTGGAAACCGTGCAGGTGCTGGTCAAAGACTATGATTTCAGTATCAGCGATGCCCTGCGCCCGCTCACCAGTAGCGTAGCCGGTTTCCTTAACCTGAGCGGGAAAGGCGAAATTCTGCCAGGCAATGACGCAGACTTACTGGTCATGACGCCAGAATTGCGCATTGAGCAGGTATACGCTCGCGGCAAACTGATGGTCAAAGACGGCAAAGCCTGCGTGAAAGGAACGTTTGAAACGGCTTAAACGGTTGTCAGCCGCCCGAATGGACGTAGAATGCCCGCAAGGGCGGCTGACAGAGTAAAACGTAATGGATGGCTGTGGTGCGGTTTTGCATAATATTGAAACAAAATGGCTTTATGATTTTCTGACCCTGGAAAAATGCCGCAACTTTTCCCAGGCGGCAGTCAGTCGCAACGTCTCGCAACCGGCATTCAGCCGCCGCATCCGTGCACTGGAACAGGCGATTGGCGTTGAATTGTTTAACCGCCAGGTGACGCCGCTGCAACTCTCGGAACAAGGGAAAATCTTTCATTCGCAGATCCGCCATCTGTTGCAACAGTTAGAAAGCAATCTGGCAGAGCTGCGTGGCGGCAGCGATTACGCGCAACGTAAAATCAAGATAGCCGCTGCACACTCTCTTTCCCTCGGTCTGTTACCGTCCATTATCAGCCAGATGCCGCCGCTCTTTACCTGGGCGATTGAAGCCATTGATGTCGATGAAGCGGTCGATAAACTGCGTGAAGGGCAAAGTGACTGTATTTTTTCCTTTCACGACGAAGATTTGCTGGAAGCACCATTTGACCACATTCGCTTATTTGAATCTCAATTGTTCCCCGTCTGCGCCAGTGACGAACACGGAGAAGCACTTTTTAACCTCGCGCAGCCACACTTTCCGTTACTGAATTACAGCCGCAACTCCTACATGGGGCGATTGATTAATCGCACCCTGACGCGCCACAGTGAGTTAAGTTTCAGCACCTTTTTTGTCTCTTCGATGAGCGAGCTTTTAAAGCAGGTTGCCCTCGACGGCTGTGGAATTGCCTGGTTGCCGGAGTATGCCATCCAACAAGAAATTCGCAGCGGGAAGCTCGTTGTGCTTAATCGGGACGAACTGGTGATCCCGATTCAGGCTTACGCATACAGGATGAACACCCGTATGAATCCCGTTGCCGAACGCTTCTGGCGTGAACTGCGCGAGCTGGAGATTGTGCTTAGCTGACATTATTCTGCAAAACATGGAATTTTGACATTAACGCCGGATGGAGATTAATCCATCCGGCAAACGCATTTATTATCTTGAATAACTCAGGCCTTTGCTTCGTTGAAGCGCAGTAAACGGAAACCTGTAGAAGCATAGATCAACGCAAATATCATCGAGCAGAAACAGAATACACAGTACGGCAAGTAACTAAACGTCGGCACGCCTAGTGTTGTCGCCATATACAATCCGGCAGCTGACCACGGAATAATTGGCGCGCTCATGGTGCCAAAATCTTCCAGCGTTCGGGCTAAGACTAACGGTGATAAATTAAGATCTTCGAATTTCTTCATCATCAATTCAGATATAACAATCTTATTCAAACCATCAGAACCGGTAAGTAAGTTAATGATGATCGCTAAAACACCGCTTGCCAGAATAGCGCCAAAGGCACTTTTTATTTTGTTTGCCGCACTTTGTAATGTGACATCCATCATTCCTGTTCCCGTCAGGATGCCAGCAAACATCATGGCGCAGATAATAAATGACAGGAATCCGCCCTGATTATTCAGGCCGCCTTGTTCAAGCAGTTCTTTCACAGAAGGTAACAGCGTCGTTGAATCAGTGATCATCGTCAGACGGAAACCACTCATTGTGGCCTTAATACCTTCGGCCAGCGGGAAACCTTGATACAGCCATCCAACCAATACGGCCACGAACGCACTGCTTAATAATGCCGGTACTGTAGGCAAACGCAAAAAGGTAAAGCACAGAACAATAAGCATAGGCAGTAGCGGTAACAGACCAAACTTATATAACTCTTTGAGCTGTACCAGCATCTGCATGCTTTCTGGTGAAATAGAGCCCGTAGAAGTATGAATCATTCCCAGCCAGGTAAAAAACAGCAGGCTAATAATCGTTGATGGGATGGTCGTCCAGAGTAGATATTTAATCAGATCATAAAGTTTAGTTTTGGTTACCGCTGAAGTCAGGTTAGTGGTATCACTTAACGGTGAAAGTTTGTCGCCAAAATAAGCCCCGGTAACAATGGCTGCCGCCAGAATTGGAAGATCGGCATGTAAGCCGGAACCGATGCCCATTAATGCAACACCAATAGAAGCGACAGATCCCCATGATGCCCCGGAAACATAGGACAATACTGCGTTCAGAAAAAACGCTATAGCATAAAGCCATGCGGGCGCAACCAGTAACATACCGTAATAAACCAGCATCGGCAGTGTACCTGCATAGCTCCATGTCGCGACCATAAAGCCAACGAAAATAACGATAAGTACCGGTGCCATCACCGCCGAAATCTTATCGATAATAAACCCCTGGATTTCATCCCAGGTATATTTCAGCTTAGCCATTGCAATAATGCAGGAAAACGCCGCTGAAATTAATAAACAGACGCTGGCAGGCCAGCCCATAACACCGATGCCAACAACCAACACGATCATCATAAAAATGATCGGTGTAAGCGCGACATAAAAACTGGGTTTTTCTCTCATAACTTTATTCCCTGTTAAAAGACTTTTACGCCATTTTGCTGTAAGCGTTCCTGTACCGTCTGAATATCTACCTGTGAAACGGTAGTGTTATTTTTAATGGCAATAGCAGCGGCAGTCCCTGCACCTTCTCCAGTGACAATACAACACCCCATATTACGGATTGTCGCATAGGCGAAATTATCTGCATCGATTGCCCGTCCGCAAACCAACAGGTTTTCAACTTGCTGCGGAATCATTACGCCATAAGGGATTTGAAAATAGTTCGCTTCAAGAGGTAATTTAAGATGACCATTTCCATCTATAAACTCAGGGAATACCCCTATTGAATCCGCATGACGTCCCTCATTACAAATATCATTTTCCGTAAGCTGGACTCGCCCAATAATATGTCTTGATTCTCTTGTTCCCACCGTCATACCGAAATTTTTTAATTGTGCCTGTTCAAATCCTGGCTGGAATTGACGCAACGCTTCAATCGCCTGCATGGCTTGCTTGCGGCCTTCTATTTCTGCACGCGTCAGGTCAAAAACATCCGTACAATCGACGGCAGGGATGCTGACAACGTTCAAGTAATTCGCATCACCATACTCGGTGACCGTACTCCAGGAACCGCCTAACGTCACATCTTTTGGAATAATTCCTGCCGACTTTCCTTTCGCAAAGACTTTACCCAGATAAGGGCTAAACATATCGCGACAAGATTCATGAACATCATAAGACCAGTTTTTATTTTCTTCATCCGCCCCCCAGTCTCCATATTTAGGTTCCGTGCTCTTAATATTTTGCATGAACGCGTTTTTATTTATATTTGCGCAACTAAAAACGGTTGTCATACACATTAGCTCTTCGCGTTCACGCTTAATAAATGGTGCTCCGGCAAACCATGCAATATCGGCATCGCCAGTACAGTCAATAATGACATTCGCCAAAATAGCCTGACGACCAGATTTACTCTCTGTTATTACGCCGAGTAAATTATTGCCCTGCTTAATAACATCAACGGCGGTAATGTGTAGTACGCGGCGCACACCTGCCTGTTCAAGCATTGCATCCGCAACCAGTTTGAAACGCTCGGCGTTAATAGCCTGACTATTCGATTGCGGCTCAGGGCTGGACGCCCCCATTGATTTTGCCGTTTCTTCTATTTCGCGTGCCAGTCCACCTGACTCTACCGTATTTTCATGACGCCACCAGGCAATTGACTCGACGCCAGCCGTTGTCATCATTCCGCCAAAACAACCGAAACGTTCAATCAGCATAGTAGCTGCGCCTTCACGAGCGGCACTCATTGCTGCGGCAATACCCGATGGACCACCACCAACAACTAACACTTCCGTGGTTGCCAGTACAGGTATATTACGAGCGGGTTCCAGATAAAATTCCATACTTTATCTCCGTATTCAATAATTGAGTAAAACAATCCCCCGCGCTTATATAAGCGCGTTGATATTTTTAATTATTAACAAGCAACATCATGCTAATACAGACATACAAGGAGATCATCTCTCTTTGCCTGTTTTTTATTATTTCAGGAGTGTAAACACATTTTCCGTCTCCCTGGCTAATAACCACATTGGCATTTATGGAGCACATCACAATATTTCAATACCATTAAAGCACTGCATCAAAATGAAACACTGCGATATTAAAATTCTTTCAATTTGAAAAGCATCAATCTGCATGCTCAACATTTGGATAGAGATTATAGATTTTAAGCTTGCGCCATAATGTTGTACGACCAATTTTTAATACTTCAGCTGCTTTAGTTAGATTCCATTCGCAGACACGACATGTATGCTCAATAGCTTGCATCTCCAATTCTGCCAGTGAAGTAAGATGAGGGATATCATCGTCGCCACTACTGTTATTTTGTCGGATATCCAGAGGAATATTCTCTAATCCGAGGACAAGCCGATTGCAGTTAATAAATACCTTCTCCATTCGATTTTTGAACTCGGAGATGTTTCCAGGCCAACGGTACTCAAGCAGAACTGAATTTGCGTCAGGCGTGATTGTCATTTTTTTTCGAGTGCGCTCCTGATACTTATCAATAATATCGTCAATCATTTGCTTGAGATCTTCACGACGTTTGCGCAATGGCGGAATTTCAATTTCATTCATGGAGATCTCATAATATAGCTGTCGGCTAAAAGCCCCTTGTTGCACGTACTCACGTAAAGAACTACTGGTACATGTAATCAGGCGAAAGCGTACGGGGATCAAACGATGACTGTCTGAGCGAGTAACAAGCCCCGTTTTCAATACTTTCAATAAAACACTCTGAACTTCCCCTGATAGATATTCGACTTTATCCAGATATAAGGTGCCATTATGAGCCAGTTCAAATTTCGATGGCGAAGGACCAACATCAGAGCCAAGAAGTTCGTGTAAGATATTTTCTGGTGATAGCATCTGACAATCTACAGAAATAAATGGCCCATCACGTTGCTCGCTCTCATTATGTATTGCCATCGCCAAACTCAATTTTCCCACACCTTCTTCGCCATTGATCAAAATCGGAGAGATGGATTTAATTGCCCGGCGAGCGATAAGTAATACCTGCTTCATACCACCTGAAGCCGCATGTAAACTGTCAAAGGTAAAATTTGCATTAGTGCTTATTTGCTGTTGGGCTATTTTCCTGATTTTGTCTAATGGATGAAGAAAAAGCAAAAACGAACCATCGCTTAACGGGCGAAGGGTAACCATAAGTTCAATAAATTCGCCACGGCATTCGAGGACAATTTGCTTTTGCGATAGTTTGTTCCGTTGTGTAATTGCCTCATTCAAAATCGGCGGAAATACGAATCCTTTTCGGATGTTCTGACCAATTAAACTTTCTTTATCAATATTCAGTAGTGTTTGTGCTTGAGAATTAACCATCGTAATTAAAGAATGACTATTCCAACAAATAAAACCGTCATCCATGCATTCAATCACAGCATTATGCTGGCAAAGTACTTTGTTTATTAACTTTTGTTCATTCTCAATATAGATATAATTAGCGATTTCTGTTGCACATGAATATGATGTTTTTAATTTAACAAGCTCGGCGGTAGTTTCAATTATACATACAATGTATCCATGGATATTACCATAATAATCAATGACCGGAGCAGCGCTCATCGCATAACAATGTAGCTGTTCACTAAAATGTTCTGCTCCTTCCAGTTGTGTATATAAATTTGTTTCCCGACAAAGACTATATACATTGGTTCCAATGCCATCTTCGGCCCATGACATACCAGATTCAATTCCTAACTCTCGCAATTGACTGGAATAATCGCCTGCTGCATTCAACGATAGAACCCAGCCGTGTGGGTCAATGATCAAAAATGCCAACCGGTCGTCACCAGCCAGGGTGAAATGGTCTTCAACAACTCTTTGTGAAATTCTAATAAACTCTTCGTTACGAGAAAAAATCGTCTGCAATGTTTGCCCGGAAGCTTTGACAGGCGTGTTCCAGTGGCGAGGGTCACAATGCTTGAGACATTTTTGCCATGACCTCAGCATCACATGATTAGTCGAATTTGTCGCGACCCAACCATGCTTAACAAACATTTTCCATTTATTTTTTAGATCATTATGATACGACTCTTTATTCATTATAATAATATCCATTCAAGTCATTTTCAGAACTTGTATCAGAATGCTATGCCAGTAAGCTTGATCAAACGCAATAATATCTAGTCTGGATCATTACAAAAACAGACCTTATCAACAATGTAACCATACATACATTAGAAAGAATAACCGTTAAAGCAATAAAAAACGAATAATACATTAGATAAATTTTAAAACTGCCAACAACATCTGAAATCTTTGCGTTTGATATTTATCATTATTCAAACTGAAACAACACAGGCATACGAGTTGTTTCACTGTGAAACAGTGCAGCGAAATTTGTTCTGCCCTTTTATTTCCTCAAAGATATTTCGTCGTTAAATTCCAAAATTGACTGACTATTCAACTCAGCGTAAATATCAGGAGAAATAATGTATGGCGAGGATGCGTGCAATCGAAGCTGCAGTAGAAATACTGAAAAAAGAAGGCATTAGCGTTGCTTTTGGTGTACCCGGCGCAGCAATCAACCCACTCTATGCCGCGATGAAAAAATCAGGCGGTATTGATCATATTCTGGCCCGTCATGTTGAGGGCGCCTCGCATATGGCTGAAGGTTACACCCGCAGTCAGAATGGCAATATTGGCGTGTGTATTGGCACATCAGGCCCTGCGGGCACTGATATGATTACGGGGCTTTATTCCGCCTCCGCGGATTCCATTCCTATTCTCTGCATTACAGGTCAAGCTCCCGTAGGAAAACTTCATAAAGAAGATTTCCAGGCCGTCGATATTGAGGCTATCGCCACGCCAGTAACCAAAATGGCTCGCACAATTCTCGAAGCGGGTCAGTTGCCGGGGATATTCCAGAAAGCCTTCTGGGAAATGCGTTCAGGCCGCCCTGGCCCGGTTCTTTTAGATCTCCCTTTTGATGTTCAGATGACCGAAATTGAGTTTGATATCGATCTCTATCAGCCACTAACCCCCTGGCAACCTCAGGCAACACGGGCCCAGGCCGTACGCGCATTAGAAATGCTAAATGGCGCCGAAAAGCCCGTCATCATCGCTGGCGGTGGCATTATTAACGCCGAAGCGAGTGAATTGTTGCGTGAGTTTGTCGAGTTAACTGGCGTTCCCGTCATTCAAACCTTACGCGGTTGGGGCGCATTATCAGATGATCATCCCCTAATGATTGGTCGCATGGGATGTCAGGCGGGTCATCGCTATGGTAACGCCAGTTATCTGGCCTCCGATTTTGTTTTTGGTATCGGTAACCGTTGGGCAAACCGTCATACCGGAGCCATTGAGACCTACACCGAAGGCCGCAAATTCATTCATGTTGATATCGAACCTGCACAAATTGGCCGGATATTTGCGCCGGATCTGGGCATTGTTTCTGATGCTGAAAGCGCCTTAACGCTATTTATTCAGGTCGCCCGTGATATGAAGTCACGTGGAGAACTGAAAGACCGCAGTCGCTGGATTGCCGAATGTGCCGAGCGTAAACGCACAATGCTTCGTCGTTCAGACTTTGACTGCAATCCAATTAAACCGCAGCGCGTGTATCACGAAATGAATAAGGTTTTCGGACCGGAGACACGCTATATTTCGACAATTGGTCTGGCGCAAATCGCCGCAAACCAATTTTTACATGTTTACCGCCCACGCCACTGGATTAATGCCTGTCAGGCTGGGCCGCTAGGCTGGACAATGCCCGCAGCACTGGGCGCGGTAAAAGCTGATCCATCTGTTCCCGTTGTGGCAATATCCGGTGATTACGATTTTCAATTCTTGATTGAAGAATTAGCCGTCGGCGCACAATTTAATCTTCCGTATATCCATATTTTACTTAACAACGCTTATCTTGGTTTGATTCGTCAATCACAACGTGCATTTGATATTGATTATTGCGTTCAACTGTCATTTGAAAATATTAATGCTCCAGAAATTAATGGTTATGGCGTTGATCATAAAGCTGTGGTTGAAGGATTAGGATGTAAAGCGATTCGCGTATTCGCATCACAGGATATTGCGCCTGCACTGCAAGAAGCCCAGCGTTTGCGTGACGAATTTCACGTACCTGTTGTTGTGGAAATTATTACTGAACGCGTGACTAATATCGCTATGGGACCTGACATTAATAAAGTCACAGAATTTGAAGAAATTCTCGATTTATAAGGAAACAGGATTATGGCAAAGTTTGCAGCAAATTTATCTATGCTCTTTACCGAGTATCCATTTATTGAACGTTTTGCACAGGCAAGTCACGCAGGATTCCACGGCGTTGAGTATCTTTTCCCCTATGACTTTTCTGCAGATGAGTTGGTTTCGCAACTGCATCAACATAATCTGACGCAGGTTCTGTTTAATCTTCCTGCGGGTAACTGGCAAGAGGGTGAACGGGGTATTGCATGTCATCCTGGTCGGGCAAAAGAATTTCAGGAGGGCGTTTCCAGGGCAATAGAGTATGCATTGGCCCTTAATTGTTCACAAGTTAATTGCCTTGCAGGAAAACATCCAGGTGGTTATTCGCATGAACAATGTCATGAAACACTGGTCGAAAATTTGCGCTATGCGGTAGATAAATTGGCTTCTCATGGGATAAAGTTAGTTCTGGAAGCCATTAATACAAAAGATATTCCCGGTTTTTTTGTTAACAATACCAGACAAGCTCTCAATATTATTCATGATGTAAAACATCCTGATTTGAGCTACCAATACGATATTTATCATATGCAAATCATGGAAGGGAATATTGCTACAACAATCAAAAACAACCTGAATAACATTGGACATATTCAATTAGCCGATAACCCTGGGCGTCATGAACCAGGGACGGGAGAAATTAATTACCCGTGGTTGTTAAATTATATAGACCAGATTGGTTATCAGGGATGGATTGGTTGCGAATATATTCCATCTACGACAACGACTGAAAGTCTACGCTGGCTAAAAAACGAGACTCAATTTTAATCCCTGAGGTATTTATCATGAATATTGGATTTATCGGCACCGGCATAATGGGTAAGCCGATGGCTTATAATTTACAACAAGCCGGACATACTCTTTATTTTTCAGCGCATTTTGAACCTGCACCGCAAGAGCTTATTGGTGAACGTGGCATTGTTTGCTCTACACCGCGTGAAGTCGCGCAGGAGTGTGAGGTCATCATCACCATGCTCCCTGATACCCCACATGTTGAGGATGTTCTTTTTCATCCCAACTATGGCGTAATACACGGTTTAAGCCACGGGAAAATTGTCATTGATATGAGTTCAATTTCCCCGGTTGCCACCAAAGCATTTGCACAACGTATTATCGCGGGAGGCGCGGAATATATCGATGCGCCCGTCTCTGGCGGTGAAGTTGGCGCGAAAACTGGGACGCTTTCCATTATGGTTGGCGGATGTGAAGAGGTTTATTTACAGATCAAACCGATTCTGGAATTGATGGGTAAAAATATCACTCTGGTCGGTAACGTCGGTGATGGTCAAACGTGCAAAGTCGCTAACCAAATTATTGTTGCACTGAATATTGAAGCGGTGGCTGAAGCCCTGCTCTTTGCCAGTAAATCAGGTGCCGATCCCGCCCGCGTACGTGAAGCTCTGATGGGGGGTTTTGCTTCCTCTCGTGTATTGGAAGTTCATGGCGAACGGATGATCAAAGGGACATTCGCCCCTGGTTTTCGAATTAGCCTGCATCAAAAAGATCTGAATCTGGCACTGGAGAATGCTCGCCTGTTGAATACCCCGCTTCCTAACACGGCTATGACGCAACAATTATTTAGCGCCTGCGCCGCGCTCGGTGGTAAAGAGTGGGATCATTCTGCGTTAATTCGGGCGCTTGAAACACAAGCCAATTTCACTATCCGTAAATAATGAATTAAGGGAACCACCGGTTCCCTTCGTTCACTCGTTGCCCTGCCCCATTCCCCTATTTTGAGAGACCTGCTATGAAGATAGTTATCTCCCCCGACTCCTTTAAAGAATGCCTTCCCGCATGGAAAGTCGCCGAAGCGCTGGCAACCGGCTGGCGCAAGGTCCTGCCTGGCAGCCAACTGGTGTGTTTGCCCGTGGCTGACGGCGGCGAAGGCACGCTCGAAACACTCATTCATGCGACTGACGGTACGTTTTACACTAAAAAAGTCACCGGACCGCTTGGCGAATCAATACATGCGCAATACGGTATTTTAGGCAACCAAACCACCGCAGTGATAGAACTGGCACAAGCTTCAGGGCTGGAACTGGTTTCTCCTGTCCAGCGTTCTCCCCTTTATACGACGTCGTTTGGCACTGGCGAACTTATTCTCGCCGCCCTGGAACACAATATTGATACCGTTATTCTATGCCTGGGTGGCAGTGCTACAAATGATGGCGGTATTGGGTTGATGTCGGCACTTGGCGCATCGTTTACAGACGCCGAAGGGCAATCAGTCTCCGTTAATGGGATGGGGCTGGCGGCAATTCACCACATTGACTTACAGCACCTCGATCCACGATTGAAAAATGTGAAATTTATTGCAGCCTGTGATGTCACCAACCCACTAACCGGCGATAACGGCGCGACTCGGGTTTTTGCTCAACAAAAAGGGGCCAGTGCTGACGACCTTGAGCTACTGGAACAGGGAATGAAAAACTATGCCCGTTGCATCTACCGTTGTTGTGGTAAAGAAGTCGATACGATACCCGGTTCTGGGGCGGCTGGCGGCGTTGGCGCGGCCTTGATGGCTTTTCTCGATGCTCGCTTACAACCGGGTATTTCGCTCGTGCTGGAAGCGATTCAATATACCCAACATTTAAAATACGCAGCATTGGCGATTGTCGGTGAAGGTAAATTAGACCGTCAAAGCCTGAATGGCAAAGCACCTGTGGGGGCGGCCAAAATCGCCCAGATGATGGGCGTTCCGGTTATCGCAATTGCCGGGTATATCGATGATCAACTTGATTTGAATGAGTTACGCCAGTGTGGAATCGAAGCCTGTTTTTCCGTCGTCAATGGTCCTTGTGATTTACCCACCGCGCTGAGTCAGGGGGAAAATAATTTAATTCGTCTCGGAGAAAATTTGGCAGGGTATTTTCATGCAGTCCTGAGTTAATTCCCGTTCGGTAAAATGCCCGATAATGCAAATTACCGGGCATTCCTGAACATCATTATTCATCTCTCGCGGTTTTCTCTTCAGCCGCAAGCTGTGTCAAAAAACTCTTCAATAAAATAAACACTACGCCGCAAAGCGGTAGTCCGGCCAGGATAGAGACCGTTTGTAGCGGTTGCAGACTTTGCGCATCAAGAAGATAGAGTGTGATGGCGACGATTCCGGTCATAATCAACCAAAATGCCACGTTCCAGAATGCCGGTTCACTCTCACTATCTGCCCGTTTTTGCGTCGCAAAACCGAGGGCATAACCCACAGTACAGTGTCCGGTAATATATGAAATTAATGCTATAGCCCCAAAAGCAACCAAAAACACCTGACTTGCGGGTAGCTGCTCCAGTAAACGAGAAACGACAACGCCTCGCCCTTGTTCGTTAAGTATGGGAACAAAATCGATGACATGAGTTGTCTGCAACGATAAGCCGAAATTAGCCAGTACCATGTAAAAAACCATGCATCCCAATGAACCTGCCAGAGTTCCACATACAATCAATTGCCGGATCGTCCTTCCTTTTGAAATACGGGCGATAAATAAACCGAATGGGATGGCATACACGACCCACCATGAAAAATAAAATACGGTCCACATCTGTGGAAATCCGCTACGACCAATAGCATCGGTACTTAAACTCATCGCTACAAAATTTTGCAGCATCAGGCCGAAACCATCAATTGATTGGTTAAGTATAAAAGCTGTCGGTCCACAAATCAGTATTGCCAGTAGCATAAAAATATCGGCACGAATATTCCAGTTACTGGCCCATGCCACACCTTTTTTAAGTCCAAAAAAGAGAATGAATAATGGCACTAGCGTCCAGATAAAAATAACCATGACATTGATAAACTGCCCGGCAGGATCCAGATGGAACACATGGCAAAATACGGCAGAAATCATCGGCGTTCCCAGCGCCAGAGACGTTACCGCGCCGCCGAGCAAACCAAACATGTAGAAAAAATTCACACAATGCCCGCAAAAACCATCAGCACGTGCCCCCAGACACCCACGGCATAAATCACTGACCTTTAATGAGTTCGTTTTCTTAACATGCATAAACCAACCAATGGGAACGGCACAAATCAGATACCATGCCCATGCGGACGGCCCCCAATGGAACATGCCATAAGCAGAGGCCCAACGAGCAGCCTGAGCGCTTCCTGCTGTCGCGCCAAAAGGCGGTTGCTGAATGATCCAAATCCACTCTACAGAGGCCAGATATAACAAGCTGCCCCCCGTTCCAGAAGTAAAAATAAGTCCAAGCCAGGTTAACAAGCTGAAGTCAGGTTTTTCTCCCGACTGACCTAACAAGATATCGCCATAACGTGAGAAGGCCAGCCACAGACAACAAAGTACAACCAGAAAAGTCATGACCAGAAAAATCCCGCCCATTTCCCAGGTTAAAAAATGATGTATTTTATTTATATACTGGCTGGTATCTTGTGGATATATCGTCAAGCACAGAATGATTACCGCAATAAATAATATTGCTGGAATAAACACATTCAGTTCAATCAAAGAAAAGCGTTTTTTTAAATATTGCATTTCAGTCTCCTGAATGTTTTCATTCAATGAGGACGAATATTTCGCCGTTCCTTTTTCATGTGTTGCAATTGTCGGGAAAGGCGTAAAGAAAAAAAGGCACAAATAAGTGAAAGTGCCGCAATACAATACAGAGCCAAACCACGCTGATGCTGTTGCAGCATAAACAGAAATATCCCCAAAAAGAGACCGCAGAGAATTGTGGTTATCCAGTAATTGGCACTTAAGTGCTCCAGGTCATCATCCCTCATGGTCTTTCTCCTGCAAGGCGCAGACAGGTTTTCAGCTCTCTGCGCCTTGTTGTTATGCCAGACGTGCGCCCTGCTGTTGCAGCGTGTTTTGCAAATCAGGGATAGCAACCTGACGCACGGTGCAATGTTGCTGTAGCGAAACCACGGCGGCAGTGCCTGCGGCCTCACCGGTAACGGCACAACACATCATGTTGCGCATAGAAGTATGTGCAACTACGCCTGCGGAAATACAGCGACCGGCGACCAAAAGGTTCTCCACTTTTTGTGGCACCAGACAGCCATAGGGGATCTGAAAGAAACGCCCGGTCGTTGGCAAAATGAGATAACCGGAACCATCAATAAATTCCGGGAAAATCCCTACACTGTCCGAACAACGCCCCTGATTAAGGACGTAATCATCAGCAATACGTATTTCCCCCTCAATAAGCCGTGATTCACGTGTACCCAGCGTGGCGCCAAAATTGCGTAACCGTACATTTTCAAAGCCCGGAACATAATGGCGTAGAGCGTCAATTGCCCATAATGCTTGCTGCCTTCCGGCGATTTCTGCTTTGGTTAAATCGAAGACATCGGTACAGTCAAAACCAAAGGCGTACACCATATTCATCTGAAACGCTTCGCCGCTTTCAGAAAAGGTTGACCAGGTTCCGGCAATCGCCTGGGCGTCGCCTGGAATCACACCATCCTGCTGCGCCCGGGTAAAAATATCCTCCATATAAGGGCTAAACATCTGGTCTTCTTTGCCCGTGGTTTGAATCGTCCAGTTTTTTCCCCAATCCGCGTAGGTCGGCTTAAGTTCTTCCGCAACAAAACGGTTAAAGCGCGCCACATCGACACCTGCGCAACTGAACATCACGGTGACGCCCATCAGTTGGTCTTTTCCCCGTTTCGTCCAGGGCGCGCCTGCACGAGCAGCAATATCAGCATCCCCCGTGCAATCGACGATTCTTTTCGCCAGAATTGCCCCTCGTCCTGATTTGTTCTCGACAATAACACCGCATAACGTATCCCCTTCCTTGATCACATCCACAACCCAGGAGTGATATAACGGCTCAACGCCAGCTTCCGTTATCATCTGATCGGCAACAACTTTAAATCCTTCAGTATCTATAACTTCGCTAATTGACTGAGGTTCTGGTCGCGTGAAGCCCAATGCTCGCGCGCGGCCTTCATATTCACGACAAATCCCTTCACAATCTTCCGTCCCCGGATGGCGATACCAGGCAAAACTTTCCACACCAACCTGCGTCAATACGCCGCCTAGTGAGCCGTAACGCTCAACAATCATGGTTCTGGCACCTAGCCGCCCCGCCGCTATCGCCGCCGTTAATCCTGCCGGACCGCCCCCGATAACCAGAACGTCCGTTTGTGCAATGACTGGCGTTTGCCGTGCACTTTCATTAATCATGTCCACCATTGGTTCCCCCGTCAGACTCAGGATGCGCAATCCGCATTGTTTTCAGTGATTTCATTGACTTGATTTTTACTTTTACGATTCACACGCTGGAGGACCAGTGCGGCGATAAGGCCGATGAATGCGCAAACCAACATGAACAGGAAAACATCCTGATAACCGGCAATACCCGGTTTGCGGTCGACCATATTGCCCACCATCGTGTAGCAGTAGATTTCCGGGAAATAAGTCAGTAAAGAGATCAGACCCGCAGCAGTCCCTGTGACTTTTGCCGGGATCCGAACCTCATCAATAATTGAGAAGAACACGGCATTCGCAGAGTAAATAAACACGCCCAACGCAACCATATTCGCCAGCGCAATAGTGACGTAGCGCGACTCACCGGGCAGGAAGAAATAAACGGTAGTAAAGACAATCATGCCGATAAAGGCGTAAATCATAAAACGCGTGCGTGACGCACAGCGGTCGGCCAGTTGTCCGCCAATTAATCCCCCCATCGCAAATAACACATAGGCGCGAAGAATACTGGCAACTGCCACTTCCGATTCGCCCATATGCAGGATCTGCGTGAGATACGGCGTGACCATGCCAAAGCCGATATAAATTGACCACATACAAAAGGTCACAACACCTGCCAGCCAAACCGTCGGCATTTTCAGCACGAATGCCATATCTGCCAGACGGAAATTCGCTTTATCTTCGCTGTGCGTTTCATCCTGACAAACAAACCAGGCTAAAACACCTGCCAGAATAGTCACTACGGAATAAAAAATAATTGTCGCCCGTAAACCATCAACACCTTCGCCAAATTTGGCAAATACCGGCACGGAAAGAAATCCCAGTACAATGGAGGTTAATCCCTTACCCAGAAACCAGTAACCGTATAAGCGACCTTGTTCTTCGCTGGTTCCCAGGGTACGAATAATTCGCACACACACGGCCCAAAACGTAAATACGGTTGTAACAGCCCAAAGTGCATGTAACAAACAGATCATAGTATACGAGGGGAAGGTCGCATAATAAAAACCACTTATCCCGGTGGAAATTAATGAAAAGGTCATTAATTTACGTGCAGAAAATCTATCGGCAGCCCAACCGCCAGGTAGATATAATAAAAAGTTCACCAGACCATAGGCTGTCATTATAAAACCAAGTTCAGCATTAGTCGCTCCTGTAGCCTGCTGCATCGCGTCGTAATAGGTTTCCCGTAAATAAGGCAATTTATATATTGCACTTCCGGCAATACCACATAACGCCAGCGTGATCCAACGTTTCCAGTTACTGGTCATATTTATTCCCGAATGAAGTATTTAAAATGACACCAACGGCCTGCTTTGCACAGGCCGTATTATTTTTTTAAAGTCCCAAATGATGTGCAGTTAAAATTGCGCAAAGAACGTCCTGCGCTGTTACTACGAATGGCATATTATGGATAGTTTCCCCTTCAGCAGTCGCTGCTTCAGCCACTGCCCGTAATTTATCTTTATTAATTTCCTTCACGCCTAACATATGAAGATTTGTCGGCAGACCAACGCTATGGCAGAAATTGAGTACGGTTTCAATTTCCTCCTGTGGTGCGTTTTCCAGTACGAGCTGTACCAGGACGCCAAATGCCACTTTTTCACCGTGGTAGCAATGATGGCATTCCTCCAGTTGCGTCATGCCGTTATGAATGGCATGAGCTGCCGCCAGGCCGCTACTTTCAAATCCAATGCCGCTAAGATAGGTATTAGCTTCGATAATATTCTCTACCGCTTTGGTGCTAACACCTTGTTCAACCGCGACTTTTGCCTTATAGCCATCTTCCAGTAGCGTGGTATAACAGAGTCGGGCAATAGCCAGTGCCGCCAGTGTCGACGCCCCACCTGCCATTGTGGCTTTTCCTGACGCCTGATTGGCTCTCGCCTCAAACCAGGTTGACAATGCATCTCCCATACCGGCCACCAGCAGACGCACTGGCGCGGCTGAAATGACGCCAGTATCCATAATCACCATATCCGGGTTTTTCGGGAAAAACAGATATTCGCTAAACTGGCCTTCCGGGGTGTAAATTACTGCCAGAGAACTGGTTGGCGCATCTGTGGAAGCAATTGTCGGCACCACCACCACCGGAATTTTTTGGTAATACGCTACGGCTTTTGCCGTATCCAACGTTTTACCGCCGCCAATACCAATAACGACATTATATTTACGCTGATTAAATTTCTCACGAATTCGAGAAATTTCATTTTGCGAGCATTCACCGCAAAAAACATCAAGATCCGCAATAATGTTTTCTCTTGCAAAGCTCTGGCTTACTCTGTCACCAACCAGACCGGTCACAAATTCATCTGCAATAATTAATGGTTCTGTTCCCAAACTCGCCGCATATGTAGCAATATTATCCAGAGAACCATTTCCCTGGATATATTTAGCCGGACTTATAATAATCTTATCCATATCATTCCTCGCGTAACTTGTTTTGCTTCACTGTTAACCTACTCGTTGCATCCAGTGGCGGCAAACATTTCATTCGCGAAAAATTATGTTTTATGATCGCGCTGTAAAAAACATCATCTGCATATGATAATAAAAAACACTTTTCATGCCTTAATCACAATATATCAATATCCATACTGGTCCCTTTTCATTTTGAAACAACACCATGAATTAACTGTTTCATTATGAATCTTATTATCGTGCGATTTGTTTTATTGCGGCTGGAGAATTAATCTCGCAAACATATTTAGCGCGATTTACGTAATTTATCAGAACAGGAATGACTATGAAGAAATTAATTAACCAGATTGATTCTGTTGTCACAGAACAAATGGAAGGACTCATCGCCACCTGGCCACACCTGCAGGCAAATTACGCGCCCCGATATGTGTGGTGCAAACAAACCGATAATGCAGTGGCGCTGATTTCAGGCGGCGGCTCAGGCCATGAACCACTGCATGCAGGTTTTGTCGGTATGGGAATGTTAACCGGTGCATGTCCTGGTGAAATCTTCACATCGCCCACGCCAGATCAAATGATCGAATGTGCCAAAGCGGTTGATAATGGTTCTGGCGTTCTGTTTTTCATCAAAAATTACACTGGCGATATTCTGAATTTCGAAACGGCAGTCGAGATGTTACACGAAGAAGGCATCGCCGTTGGGACCGTCATTATTGATGATGATGTAGCGGTAAAAGATAGCCTGTATACAGCCGGACGTCGCGGTGTTGCGGGTACAGTTTTTGTTGAAAAGATTGTCGGTGCGGCTGCACTTCAGGGATATAACCTGGGGCAGTGCGAGCAACTTGGCAAAGATGTTAACAATGCCACCCGTTCTTTTGGCATCGCACTGTCAGCCTGTACGGTTCCCGCCGCGGGAAAACCCTCATTTGAACTGGCTGATAATGAAATCGAATTTGGTGTCGGGATCCACGGTGAACCCGGCATTGAACGCCGCACTTTGCAAGATCTGAACACTTTAATCGACAGCGTGATAGCGCAATTACTGGATAATACCCCCTGGCGACGCACATTACGCCATTGGGATCGCCATGCGGGGGGATGGATTGACGCATCATCAATGAATGAGTCATTCGATCAAAATGCCGAATATATTGTGTTAATTAACGGACTTGGCAGCACGCCTGAATCAGAGTTATATGGTGTGGCCAGGGTATTTATGTGCGCCGCACAGCGCCAGGGAATTAAAATTAGCCGCCAGTTGGTCGGTAATTATTGTACATCATTAGATATGGCCGGATTTTCCATCAGCCTGCTGAAATGTACCCCAGAGTTTTTGCAACTTTGGGATGCCCCGGTCAATACGCCAGCGCTTCGTTGGGGATGTTAATAAGGACATTATATGAAAATTCAAAACAAACATGTTATTGCCTGGCTGGAGAGTTGTGCTGCACATCTCACTGAACAACAAGATTTTCTAACCGCACTTGACAGAGATATTGGTGATGCCGACCACGGCCTCAATATGAATCGTGGTTTCAGTGCAGTGAAAGCGACGTTGCCCGACATTGAACGTCAGCATATTGGCAATATTCTTAAAAATACTGGCATGAAACTACTTTCCAGCGTTGGCGGTGCCAGTGGTCCTCTTTACGGCACATTATTTATTCGCGCTTCTGCGGCAGTGGGAGCCAGAACAGAATTAACTCTGGAAGAGTGGCTGGCGTGTCTGGAAGAAGGGATTGCAGGCGTTATCGCACGAGGAAAAGCAGAACAAGGGGATAAAACACTGTGTGATGTCTGGGTTCCAGTTCTCCACGAAGCCAAAAAGAACCTGCAAGCCGGAATGTCGCCTTCCCTTCTGCTGAATACGATGGTGCAAGATGCGGCAACAGCAGTCGATAACACCATCAATATGCAGGCGAAAAAAGGACGTGCCAGTTATCTCGGCGCTCGCAGTGTGGGCCATCAGGATCCAGGCGCGACCTCCTCCTGGCTGATGATTAAGGCTATGCAGGAAGGATTCGCGGGATAAATTATGGTTGCCATTGTTATTGTTTCTCATAGTCTACGTCTCGCCCAGGGGGTTGAGGAATTAGCACTACAGATGTCTGGAGGGGACGTTCCTCTGGCCATTGCTGCAGGTATTGATGATCCGCAAAATCCGATTGGCACTGATGCTATTGCCATTATGTCTGCGATTGAATCGGTCTGGTCACCGGATGGCGTTCTGGTACTCATGGATATGGGCAGTGCGCTGCTTAGTACCGAGATGGCGCTGGAGCTGCTTTCTGAAGAGCAAAGAAGTGCAATTTATCTGCTCGCCGCCCCTGTAGTGGAAGGTGCCATGTCAGCGGTAACGTCTGCCGCAGCGGGGCTTTCGGTGACGGAGATTATCGCTGAAGTGGATCTTGCGCTGTGTGCTAAACAGCAGCAACTCACGCCATCCTCAACTGCAGGCGAGGTTATTCCAGCAATATCACCAATCAATCATTGCAATGAATGGCAAACTTTTTGCTGGACGATACGTAATCCCCACGGCATTCATGCTCGTCCGGCAGCCAGCATCCTGAAAGTATCCGCACAATATTCGGCAAACATTATCGTCATCAAAGGCGATAAACGCGCCAGCACCCGCAGTCTCAACGAACTGGCAATGCTGGGCGTCCGCTGTGGCGATGAAATCATCTTCCAGGCCGAAGGCACCGATGCCAGTGACGCTCTCAAGGCAATTGAAACGTTGGCGAAAAATCATTTTGGTGAAGCTCACCTGCTCGCTTCTTCAGAGATTCCGCTAACGGAAACGCCGGTGGTCAGCGCCCCTGTCGATGGCGCAATATCAGGCTTGTCAGTACAAAATGGTATCGCTATTGGTCCTGTTAAATGGTTTACCTGCGAACGACCAGAAATTACGCAGCGCAACGTCGATTCTCCGCAAGAAGAGCTGTCGCGAATCGAGTCTGCTATCGACATTGTTGTTTGTGAACTTGCCGATAAAGCGGCAGGCCCTGAAGGCGATATTTTTGCCGCCCATAAAATGATGCTTGAAGATCCAGAGATTAACCGGCAACTACAACAAAGTCTGGCAAAGGGTCAACAGGCAGAATTCGCATGGTTAGAAGTCATGCAGGCATTAGCAGAGCAATATTGTCAGGCGGAAACACTGTATTTACGTGAACGCGAGGCAGATATCCGTGACCTTACACGTCAGGTACTGAACCAGCTTTGCGGGGTAAGTGAACAACACTTTATCACTACCGCGCCCTGCATTTTGTTAGCCAACGATCTGTTGCCATCACAGATAACCAGCCTGAATAAAGCACACATTCTTGGCATTTGTCTTCATAATGGCGGAACAACTTCACATACAGCGATCCTTGCCAGAGCAATGGGTATTCCTGCCATTGTGAAGGCAGCTATTACCCCGCAAAACGTCCGCGATAACGACACGGTCATTCTTGATGGTGAAACAGGCCGTTTGTGGCTACAGCCGGATGAGGTCACCCGCCTGGATTTACTGCAACGCGCCGAAGCATGGCGGCAACAAAGGGATCGTCAGTTAGCTGATGCCATGCTGCCCGCTGTCACGCAAGGTGGGCGAAAAATCAGCGTGCTGGCGAATATTGGTGACCTGCAAGATATTGAGGCTGCGCTATCTCACGGGGCTGAGGGCGTGGGTTTACTGCGCACAGAGTTTTTATTCCATGAGTCTGCAACATTACCCGATGAAGAAGAGCAGTTTCGCGTGTATTGTTCTGTTGCTCAGGCTTTTGGCGATAAACCAGTCACCATCCGCACTCTGGATATTGGCGGTGACAAGCCATTACCTTCGTACCCTTTACCCGCAGAGGACAACCCGTTCCTGGGACTTCGCGGTATCCGGTTGTGCCTGGCGCATCCGCAAATATTTATTCCGCAATTACGCGCACTTCTCCGGGCCGGGAAAGAATACCCAACGCTGCAAATTATGCTGCCGATGGTTTCAACGCTCGAGGAGGTCAACGCCGTCAAAACGCTGATACAAACGCAGGCAAAACTGCTGGGACTTACTGCAGAAAATCTTCCGGCGCTGGGAATTATGATTGAGGTTCCTGCTGCAGTCATGATTGCAGAAAAATTAGCCAGTGAAGTCGATTTCTTTTCCATCGGCACCAACGATCTGACGCAATATATTATGGCGGCAGACAGAGGAAATAGCACCGTCGCGGAACTGGTCGATTATCGTAATGACGCGGTGATTAACGCTATTGCTATGGTGTGTCAGGCCGGACGTAATAATGAAATTCCGGTCAGTATGTGCGGCGAAATGGCTGGAGATACCCAGCAAACAGCACGACTGCTCACCATGGGGATTGATAAGCTCAGTGCCAGTCCGTCCCGGCTTCCGGCCTTGAAAGCAGCAATCAGAACCTCCCACTAATTGTGACCTAACGCGATACGTCTTGCGCGTATCGCGTTTCCCGTCATTTACTGCGGCATCGTGCGATGCCAACTCCCCTTCTGCCAGACCAGATCAAACGTTAGCGGTTCATCGTCGTGGTACAGCATTATCTCAAGGCTGATCGCCAGCGTGTGGCAGTACGCTTCTTTCAAATTGACCTGCAACGCCGCAATCCGTGGCTCATGAAATAACAGTGCAGAACGCAGCTGACGGCAATACCAGCCCTGAAGATGTTTGTCGCTCTGGTTATGCACTTGCCACTCGGGCATGCCTGAAACAAGTAATGACGGTAATGCCGAATGAGGAGAATTAAAAAGTGTGAGGAGATCGCTGCATACCGATTTACGCAGCGATGACGTTTTATTGCCTGAAATTTCAGGTAAAACAGCCTGAAGTGATTGGCGCATCATTTTGCGCACTCCTGACGTTTAGCAACATATGCGGCTTGCCCTGAACACCGGGCACCACTGTATTGATGCTCATTTTCCATAGCCATTCCCTTTTGTTCATTACATCCATGTCAGTCTGAGACAGGCCTGAATCCTGTCAGCAAAGTATAAAACCTTACTTGCCTATGAATATCTACTGACTTTTCAGGAAAAAAGTCATGATTTGATAAAAATCATCAAACTCAAAAAAAAACTGCTAGTATATTCTGAATATTCCGAATAGTTATGTAGATGAAAATACTTGTCACCGCCGCTACTTAATTCCGGTGGGAAATTATTTATTTCCGCATAATCAGCCATGTATTACTTGAAACAATTAGTTTGTAAATAATATAAATTGATAACATATCAAATACATCAAAAATACCATTCACAGGCATTATTAATATAGACATCAATATAGCAACATCAAATTCCAATTAGTAATAAGATATGCTTTTAAATTGCATGCAAATAATTTTAAATGAGCGTTTTTTGATACTTTAGAGTGTTTCCCACCCTTTAATATCACTGTGTAGAGTTGATATCACTACAACAGAAACATGCATGTCATTTTTTTACTTCTTTTTTACTACAGAAAAATTTATCTATTTTTCTAAACATCAGTGAAATACTCATAAAGGTAACTATTATGTCTATGCCATTAAGCAATGCCCTTCAGAGTCAAATTATTACAGATAATCACTTCCTTCATCATCCAAAAGTCGACAATAAGTTAACACGTGAATATGAATATGCACGCATGGATACAGAAAGCATCTATATACTGCCTCTTGCTCGTGGCAATAACCATAATTACGATGGAAAAAGTGTTGTCGAAATTAGAAAACTTAATATTAGCAAACAGTCCTGGCCATTTAATTATGTGACAGAAACATGCAGAGAATTCAATGGTATTACAACAACAGGACGTATGCTCTATCGAAACTTGAAAATCACCTCAGCTTTAGACGAAATATATGGTGGTATATGTAAAAAGGCGCATGCTGCCACAGAGTTAGCGGAAGGATTACAACTAAATTTATTTATGAAGAGCCCCTCCGATCCTGTAGAGGACTATACTGTGCATGAAATAACATTAGGCCCTGGCTGCAATGTTCCTGGTTATGCCGGAACCACGATAGGATATATTTCAACCCTTCCAGCTTCTCAGGCAAAAAGATGGACCAATGAACAGCCAAGGATTGATATCTATATTGATCAGATAATGACGGTAACAGGGGTAGCAAATTCTTCCGGATTCGCCGTTGCCGCATTACTTAATGCTAATATTGAGATGGGAAATGACCCAATAATTGGTATAGAAGCCTATCCCGGTACCGCGGAGATCCATGCAAAAATGGGATATAAAGTTATCCCCGGTGATGAAGATGCGCCACTCAAACGCATGACTCTGCAACCGTCATCTCTTCCAGAACTGTTTGAATTAAAAAATGGTGAATGGAATTATATTGGTAAATGACTACTGAGAAGAATGAGTACTAACATTCAGGTTATACAGATAGTTAAACAATACCCTGCAATTTACAAAGTAATACTCATTGCGACTTCTTAATTTAAGAAAGCGCAAGGAACGTTTACCCTTGCGCTTATCATAATAAGTCAGGCGTCGACTTTATCCAGCGGCCATGAATCAAACAGATAGCCGTCAAAATAAATATCGTCAACGTTCGAGAATTCCAGCAGACGTTGCTTAACGTTTTCCAGATGCTGCCACATTGCCAGCTTCGCCGCTCGGGCATCTTTTTTGATTAACGCGGCGAGGATCTGTTTGTGATCGCCCAACCACTCTTTGCGATACAGGCTGTCATCCAGATGGCTGTGCAATTGGATCCACATTGGATTGTTTTCCCGCCACTGCCAGGACTGACGGAATAACTCCACCAGCATGCTGTTATGCGTTGCTTCGGCAATGGCGAGATGGAACTGCATATCACCGCTTTCGCTGCTGCCCGGCGCGCTGGAAGCCAGTTCACGCTCTTCCAGTTGCAATGCCTGACGCATTTTGACGATATCTTCGCGGGTAGCCTGCAGGGCGGCAAACTCGGCGATGTTACTTTCCAGTAACTGACGCGCCTGTAACAGCTCAAAAGGACCGGCATCATTACAGACGTTGGCATCCGGACTGTCTGTGTTCTGGCTGTCTGAGCTATCAAGAACATAAATACCGGCACCCCGGCGCACTTCCACCAGCCCTTTGATCTCCAGCATGATCAGCGCTTCACGTACCACCGTCCGCGTGACATCAAGCATTTCTGCAATTTCACGCTCCGGCGGCAGCCGTTCGCCAGGATTGTACGGCGTCTTTATGATCAGATCGCGGATCATCGCCCCGACTTCCTGGTAAGGTCTTTGCGCAGAGGTGGCAGATTTCATGGTGTTGTGTCCGTTAGGTGCGGTTAATCAAATTTTTTCCGGATGCGGCGTGAACGCCTTATCCGACCTACAACGGGCAATTTTACGGCACCCGTTAAGCTCAAACTATACCATTAGCACTGGAAGTTGGCACGTACAGGTGGGCAAAAAAACGAAAACTGGTCAACCAAATATCAGTTTGATTGACCAGTAAGTCTGTAGGGTAATCAGTTAGTTACAGCGCAGCCACACACTCGCGCGCACCGCGTTCGCACAGCTGCTGATATGCCGCCGTCACCGCGCCAACAAAGTCGGCATTCTGCGGCAGATCATCGGCAAAAATACCGCTCAGGCCCAGCAGCGCTTTCACGCGGTCTGCGCCCTGATACTGCGCGTTGATCTTCTGGAACTCCGCCAGCATCGGGTCGACCACGTCAATGGCATTACCCTGCTCATCCACGCCCTGGGTGTAACGCATCCAGCCCGCCACGCCCAGCGCCAGGTGACGCCAGCTACCGCCGTTTTGCAGGTGCAGACGCACCGGGTCCAGCAGACGCTGCGGTAACTTCTGGCTGCCGTCCATTGCAATCTGCCAGGTACGGTGACGCAGAGACGGGTTGCTGAAACGCTCGATCAGCAGCGTCGCATAGGCGTTCAGGTCTGTACCTTCCGGCATCGACAGCGTTGGCGCTTGTTCCTGCATCATCAGGGCAAAGGCCGCTTTGCGATAAGCCGGGTTAGTCATGGTGTCGGCAATAGTTTCATAGCCGCCGAGGTAACCGAGGTACGCCAGGAAAGAGTGGCTACCGTTCAGCATACGCAGCTTCATCATTTCGAACGGTACAACGTCTGCAACGAACTGTGCGCCCACTTTATCCCAGTCCGGACGACCATTAACGAAGTTATCTTCAATCACCCACTGACGGAACGGTTCGCAGGCAATGGCGCACGGGTCGTAAACACCCAGCTGGTCAGCAATTTCCTGTAAGGTTTCTGGCGTCGCCGCCGGAACGATGCGGTCAACCATGGTGCACGGGAAGGTGACGTTCTCTTCAATCCATGCCGCCAGCTGTGGATCACGCGCCTGAGCCAGCCCCAGAACCGCGACCTTCGCCACATGACCGTTTTCACGCACGTTGTCGCAGGACATCACCGTAAACGCTTTCAGCCCTTTTTCACGACGCAGACGCAGGGCTTCTACGATGTAACCAATCGCGGACTTCGGCGCAGTCGGGTTTTCCAGATCGTGCTTAATCAGCGGATTATTGAGATCCAGCTGACCGCTTGCCGCATCGGCGCAATAACCTTTCTCTGTGACCGTCAGGGAGACAATCGCCGTCTGCGGACGCGCCATCGCGTTGAGAATACCTTCACAACCGTCGATTTCCGGGTGCAGGGCTTCTTTCATCGAACCGATAATTTTCAGCTCGGTGCTTTCTGCGCCTTTTTCCGCCACGGTGTACAGCAGTTGCTGTTTTTTCAGGTTTTCGATCAGCACGCGGTCGTTGCCTGGCATCAGGTTAACTTCGCAGATACCCCAGTCGCTGTCGGTACTTTCCAGCAGATGATGGGTATACAGCGCCTGGTGCGCGCGGTGAAACGCCCCGCAACCGAGATGCACAATGCGTGATTCCAGACGAGAATGATCCCATGACGGGCGGGCAACCGGCAGATTGCTGTCAACAATAGTAGTCATCGTAAACTCCAGAATCCGTCTTCAGAGAGTGACGGCAAGGAAGAAGGAACCGGCACGGCGCGCAGCCATGCCGGTGGATATTAACGGCTAAAGAAAGCGCGCTGGATCGCCAGTTCGACACCGCGAACTTCGGCCAGGCCTTTCAGACGACCAATTGCGGAGTAACCTGGGTTGGTTTTCTTCTTCAGGTCGTCCAGCATCTGATGACCGTGGTCCGGACGCATCGGGATCAGGTCTTCTTTGCCTTCCGCTTTACGACGGTGTTCTTCTTCAACAATCGCTTTCACCACTTCGTACATATCAACGTCACCGTTCAGGTGCGCCGCTTCGTGGAAGGTTTTCGGGTTATCTTCACGCATGGTGGAACGCAGATGGGTGAAGTAAATACGCGGACCGAACTGCTTGATCATATCAACCAGATCGTTGTCAGCACGCACGCCGTAGGAACCGGTGCACATGGTGAAACCGTTCGCCATGCTGTTTACGGTATCAACCATCCACTGCATATCTTCAATGGTGGAAACAATGCGCGGCAGGCCGAGGATTGGGCGCGGCGGATCGTCCGGGTGAACAGCCATACGGACGCCAACTTCTTCCGCAACTGGAATGATCGCCTTCAGGAAGACCGCAAAGTTTTCGCGCAGTTTGGCTTTGTCGATATCTTTGTACAGCTCCAGGTGCTTACGGAACTGGTCGAGGGTGTACCCTTCTTCCGCGCCCGGCAGACCGGCAATGATGTTACGGGTCAGACGCGCTTTGTCTTCGTCGCTCATAGTGGCGAAGCGTTCAGCTGCCTGAGCAATTTCTTCTTCGGTGTAATCCGCTTCCGCACCTGGGCGTTTCAGGATATGCATTTCGAATGCAGCGAATTCGATCTGGTCGAAGCGCAGAGCTTTGGAGCCGTCTGGCAGCACGTATTCGAGGTCAGTACGGGTCCAGTCGAGCACCGGCATGAAGTTGTAGCACACGGTGCGAATGCCGCACTGCGCCAGGTTGCGCAGGGTCTGCTGATAGTTAGCAATCCACTGCTCATAGTTGCCAGTGTGGGTTTTGATATCTTCGTGAATTGGTACGCTTTCAACGACAGACCACACCAGGCCTGCGTCTTCAACGATCGCCTTGCGTTTGAGGATCTCTTCTACGGACCATACTTCGCCGTTCGGGATATGGTGCAGCGCGGTAACCACGCCAGTTGCGCCCGCCTGACGGACATCAGCTAAAGAAACCGGATCGTTTGGGCCGTACCAGCGCCAGGTCTGTTCCATGATTTTTCCTCTTTCACATAGTGGGTTCCACAGCAAAGAGACGTGGAGCCCCGGAGTTGTTTAGGTATCCGGATGAACAACCAGACCGCAGCCGTGGCGTTGCATCGGATGAGATGGCGTATAAGTTCTACCTTTTGGTAAGACATGTCAACCCGAATTCTAAAATTGGTTAACCACATCACAAGAATTTCACTCTCATGGTTGTTGCTGCAAATTGCAGCAAAGGGTAATCGATGGTTATTGATCAGAGGATGTGACATTCATCGCAACAATGGTTGACCAATTTACATAACATGTCGCCCAAAATAACAACGGTTCAACCAGGTAAGGTAAAACGTTATGCATGTGCTTAACATTCTCTGGGTGGTATTCGGCATTGGTCTGATGCTGGTACTGAATTTGAAGTTCAAAATCAATTCAATGGTGGCTTTGTTGGTGGCGGCGCTGTCCGTCGGGATGCTGGCGGGCATGGATTTGATGTCGCTGCTGCACACCATGAAAGCGGGCTTCGGCAACACGCTGGGGGAACTGGCTATCATCGTGGTGTTCGGTGCGGTCATCGGTAAATTGATGGTCGACTCCGGCGCGGCTCACCAGATAGCACATACGCTGCTGGCGCGTCTCGGTCTGCGCTATGTACAGCTGTCGGTGATTATCATCGGCCTGATTTTCGGTCTGGCGATGTTTTATGAAGTGGCCTTTATCATGTTAGCGCCGCTGGTTATTGTTATTGCCGCCGAAGCTAAAATTCCGTTCCTGAAACTGGCGATCCCGGCAGTAGCAGCTGCCACTACCGCACATTCACTGTTCCCACCGCAGCCGGGTCCGGTGGCGCTGGTGAATGCTTATGGCGCGGATATGGGGATGGTTTATATCTATGGCGTACTGGTGACGATCCCAAGTGTCATCTGCGCAGGTCTGATCCTGCCGAAGTTCCTCGGCAATCTTGAGCGCCCAACGCCATCATTCCTGAAAGCAGATCAACCGGTAGATATGAATAATCTGCCCTCTTTCGGCGTTTCGATTCTGGTGCCGCTGATCCCAGCGATCATTATGATCTCCACCACCATCGCCAATATCTGGCTGGTAAAAGATACCCCTGCCTGGGAAGTGGTTAACTTTATCGGTTCCTCGCCGATTGCAATGTTTATTGCGATGGTGGTTGCATTCGTACTCTTTGGCACCGCGCGTGGTCATGACATGCAGTGGGTGATGAACGCTTTTGAAAGCGCGGTGAAGAGTATTGCAATGGTGATTCTGATCATCGGTGCGGGTGGCGTGCTGAAGCAGACCATCATCGACACCGGCATTGGCGACACCATCGGCATGTTGATGTCCCACGGCAATATCTCGCCCTACATCATGGCATGGCTGATCACTGTGCTAATTCGTCTGGCGACGGGTCAGGGTGTCGTTTCGGCGATGACCGCCGCCGGGATTATCAGTGCTGCAATCCTTGATCCAGCAACCGGTCAGCTGGTTGGCGTGAATCCGGCGCTGCTGGTGCTGGCGACGGCTGCGGGTTCCAACACCCTCACGCACATTAACGATGCATCTTTCTGGTTGTTCAAAGGTTACTTTGACCTGTCAGTAAAAGACACGTTGAAAACCTGGGGTCTGCTGGAGCTGGTCAACTCCGTGGTTGGGCTTATTATTGTGCTGATTATTAGCGTAGTAGCGTAAAAGAACACCAGAGCCTGCCATTGGCAGGCTCTGTTCGGATTGTCGGCAAAGTGCGCTTTGTTTATGCCAGATGCGACGCTGACGCGTCTTATCTGGCCTACAAAGGGCTAACGTGCAGGTTTTTAGCTTCAGGTAATATTGCGTAACTGCATTAGCAATGCCCTGTGATTTCTTTATTGATAAACAAAAGTCACGCCAATAATCGATTGCACATTCCCTGCAGTCACCTGCCCTCCGGTACGTGCGTAATTTGCCGTTAATCCCAGACTTACCGCCGAAGTCCCTACTGCTCCTAACGATACCGTGTTATTCGCTGGAATAATCGTACCGTTGCGCGTCAACTGTACGCCGACGCCCTGCGCGGGTGAAAACAAGGCGGTATTGGTGAAAATCGAGTTGCCCGCATCTGCGGTTGTGCCGGAGAGGTAATACCCCAGGTTTTGGCTTTTCGCACAATAAACGGTAAGAGGAATCGGCACTGAACCAGGGTAGTCCGGCAGAGTAACGGTGACATCACGAGCAGAAACATCGCAGCCGCCAGTGGGCACCACCACATCATTATTGGCGTAAATATTCCACACAAACTGAAAATCATCGCTGTTATAATTGTTGGTCTGTCGCAAAATAAGCACGGCAATTAATGAACCAGCTTTAATCGCCACCCCGCCCGCACTGCTCACAGGCGTCAAATAAAGCGCCACCGGCCACGGCTTATCCGTTCTCGAATTATAAACAACGCGCGGCGTTTCACTGGTGGTCGGAAATGGATAGCTACTGCCACTATATTTTACGGTCCCGGAAAAATTAGATAACACGCCGCCATAAGCCGAGCCTCGTTGCAGTGTGACATAGTCTGTAATGGTTTCCGGATAATCGTTATGGCAAAAGATTTGCGTCGAAAGATCTACGACCAGGTTTTGCCCCACATTCACGGCAGGCGCAAGGTTTACATAAACATTGGCGCTGCCACCGCCAATAGGGATAGCTGTACCATTGGCGGTTTTACAGGCGAATGACCAGGCATTTACCGACCAGCCCATCAGCAGTACAGCAAACAGGGTAATAACTCTTTTCATTACAATCATCTCTTTGGGTTCAGCTGTAGGTATAGGTGATGCTAATCACTGCCTGAATGGTTCCCTGAGTGGCTCCGCCATTTACCGTCAATGCTCTGACCTGTAACGGGAAGTGCGCTGATTGTGAGGAATCATCCACCTGCACTGTTTTGGTTGCGCCAGTATTCAATGTGTTGCCACTGTCATCCTGTAGCTCTAACTGGATGTTTTGCGCGGTCCCCTGGTTTTTATAATATCCGGTACTGTCGGCTGCCCCGCTGAAGCTGGCAGTGACCCTCGACGTTCCCACCGGACAATTAGTCAACTCAAGCGCAACATCATGCCAGGCCGATGCCGCACCGGCAGACACGAGACTGAAAGAATAAAGATCGCCGAGATCAATCGTGGCATTGGTGGTGGAAACTGTGCACGGTTTGGCGACGACCTTACCGTTCACCGTGATGGTGACATCGGCTGCCTGTATCGTCGCACTTGCGAACGCCAACATTGCCGCCAATAAATACCCACGTTTGCGCCATTTCATGAGCATCTCCAGTTACTGATATTCAAGAGTGAAGGTAGCCGTGGCATTAATATGCCCCGCAGTGACAGGCACCTGTGTCGCCATTAGCCGGGCGTAAAAATTCAACGTATTTGGTTTACCCGGCGTCAGGGTCGTCCACGAAATCGCGGACGATGGGGCATTAAGGGGTATCTCATTTTGCTGCTCATTCAGAAGCTGTATTCCCAGTCCCGCAGCCGCTGACACCGTATTTTCAAGTGCAAGCAGGTTGGCATTGTGGCTATCTGCAACGCCGGTAAACCCAACTTTTACGGCAGAAACGGCATTACCACAGGGTGACAGCAAAATACGAAATGGAACGACAGGAGTCGTCGCGCCAATGTTGTTAAATTGCTTCGCCGCGTTTTCCATCAGTTCAACAGTAAAATTGGTTGATTCAGCGGCCACACTACAGCCGTTATCTCTGACATAGCCGCGGATAGTAATCGTGCTATCCGCAGCCAAAGCGTGACTTACCGCCAACCACAAAAAAGCGCACAGAAGATAAAAAGGTTTGTTTCTCATCACGCCCCCTTAACGACATTCAGCTGATAGCTGGGTTAATAACTGCTGCTGACTCTCTGGTGGCAGTTGATAATTGGCGACACAGTGAGCATTTTCCTCTTCTCCCCATTTCACCTGAACTTTTCCCGCTAAAGGCATTCCGCTGAGGTAAACCTGACCATTATCCGCAACAATGCCGCTACTCTGGCTACTCTCTGATGTCACCATCGCCCCAAACGGCAGCGGCTTATTATTGTGGGTTAGCGTCATGAGCAGTTTTATCCCAACTCTCGCTTTAAACTCTGCTCGCACGATCGCCCCACGAGTGGGAACAACGTTAGCGACCGCATTATCTAAATCGACGTTATCAGCCAGGGTATTGGTATCCAGCGCCACTCTGTTTTCCCGATATTCAGTGGCATATGGCAGCACGGCATAACCCCGCCAGTCGGTACGCACTCCTGTCTGGTTTTCGACTTTTGCATCTTTTGCGCCAGGCGCTTTAACAAGCACCACCGTATCGTTTAACGGCTGCCCCAGCGTTACGCCATTGGCATGAGCCAGTACCCCACCGCTGACTCCGTAATAGAGCTGCTTAATATCATCGCTATGGCTGTAACCGATATTGGCATTGCCGTAACCACCGCGATAATTCAGCGTGGCGTAGCCTGTACTTCCGCTATTACCATCGCCTCCCCCGGCATAGCCGGTTTGCACGCTATAGCTGAGGTTGTTGTCTTCCAGCAACGTACCGTATACACCAGCCAGATTGGTCATCCGACCGTTGAGATCGTGTGACATGCTGTAGCTGGCACTGGCATGTCGCCACTGAGATTTACTGTCAGAACGCAGCCAGTGGCTGAAAGGAATATTGACGTTAAGCGCTAACATCTGATCACGTCCTTTTTGCCAGGCGTTTTTCGTCAGGCTATAGCTGAGCGTCCAGTTAATATCTTCGAACGCAGTATTTAATCCAGCCTGGAATTGCTCATCGACATTACTCGTTCCCCAATAAGTTTGATGGCTACCACTCAAATACAGTGTTGATGTGCGCCCGAGTTGCTGAGTAACGGTGAGTTGTAATTTCCCGCGTTTGTTATAAGCGAGATTGTAATAGTCGGTGAATTTCGGCTTAACCTGAATAACTCCGTCCTGTGTTTCGATGTTGTAGCCATTCATTCGACTGTATGTTGTATCAGCGAAATTAAAATATCCGCTGGTCGAATAACGGTAACCCACTAACTGAATATTCGTGCCTGACTCATTGAGCGATTTGTTATAGAGAAAACGCACCGATTGTCCATCATGCTGACTGTCATCGGGAAGTGTGGAATTAGCCTGCGTCATATCCACAGACAGAGCGCCCAGTGCCCCCATGTTTTTCCCGATACCGAAATTAAACGCACGATAACGATCCGCCAGTTGCGTTCCACCATATATTGTCCAGCCAGCCGGAAGGCCGTGGAGTAATGTACTCTGGAAAAAGCGGGGTTTTTCCTGTTGCGCATTTCCACTACGGTATTCTCCTGCCGTAATGGAATAACGTGTATGCCCTTCACGTTGCAAAAGCGGGACTGACGAATAGGGTACGGTAAAGATCTGCGTGCTGCCGTCAGCCTCTTTAATCGTTACCTGCAAGTCACCACTATTACCTGCGGCATAGATATCGTTGATGGTAAAAGGCCCCGGTGGCACCGTACTATTATAAATGTCATACCCATTTTGTTTAATAGTGACCTGTGCAGTACCACGAGCAATACCGTGGATCACCGGGGCAAATCCTCTTTGGCTATCGGGTAACATATTGTCATCTGAGGCCAATTGTGCGCCGCGAAAGTTAATACCATCGAAAATATCGCCCTGAGTATAACCATCACCCAGCGTCAGCCGGGAACGTAACGGAATTATGTCTCGCTCAAGCCAGGTATTGATATGCTGCCATTTATTTTTGCTACCTGATGAACTGTCGCTACTGTTATAACTCCAGGTGGTATTGTCGCGTAAACGCCACGCACCAATATTTAACCCACTCTGTAGGTTTAAATATGCATAATGGCTGTTACTACCAATCCGATTCTGTACACTATTTCCGCTGAAATTATAATTGAGCAAGCCTGCATTAATACCGGGATCCCACAACTCAGGAGGAATATATCCACGCGCGCGATTACTCATAAATGCCTGAGGGATCGTCAGGTTGAGTCGCTGCTGACCCACATCCAGTTGCGCAGTAGCGTCATGTATCATTGAGGTTAATGGCACGCAGGCATCATCCGCCAGCAGATTCATACCGGAGACAGAAGCCGTATTCAGCCCCATACTGGCAAGTTGCGCGCGTGTCAGGCAGGGAACAATCTCTTGTTCACTGTCGCCCGTATTAAATGTGACATCACGCGTTGCCATATAACCATTATTCAAATAGATATCGACGCGATACGTCCCTGGCGGTAATTCTTGCCCATTTTCAAAACGCGATAAATCGGCCACAGCCTGGGGATCATCCGCTAAAAAACGCGGGTTAAAATAGAGTTCGGCAGATGACAAAGGTGCCTGTGCGGCAAAAGCACAGGCAACAAAGAGCCGGACAAAAAAACCAGCCAAACGATGCTTACGAATATGCAAGCACTGTGTGTTTCGCTGGTAAAGTCTTAAATTCAGATATGACATTATTCCTCCGGTTTAAATCACCCGGCAGTCAATTCTTTTTATTCAGGCGAAAAAATCCCCCTGCGTTATTCCATTACGCCCGTCATTTTGGGGGTAAGTGCGCCATAATCATTTATTGTTCGGTAAGTAATATTGCTTCCTGCATCAGAAGGCAATTTAACCGTGCTTTCGCCCATTGGAGGCACCAATGCATTTTCAAGAACCCGGGTTCCGGCATTCAACTCTGTTACCGTCAGGTAATAGGGTGTCGGGTTAATCAGCGTCAGAGAATTCGCGCTACGACGAAATCTTAATTTTTCTGCGGCCTGATCGGGTGGCAACGCTAATTTAGCCGGGCGATAGTACAGTTTAATGCGGCTGATAATTGCGAGCTGTAGCGTATTCTCAGTCAATTTTGATTTATCCATTGACGGAATCGCTTTAACGTTCATCCAGAATAAACTTTCCCGATCCTGTGGCAATTGGTTATTTGTTGCATCAAGAATACGTAAGGTATTCTCTTTTTTTCCCTTCATCGCAAACAGAGGTGGCGTCACGATAAAACGGCCATCCTTTACACCATCGGCATTTTCTACCCATGATTGAATTAAATAGGTGCTATTTTCATCATTATTTGTCACGGCAAGTTGCACTTGTTTTTGCCCTGCCGGATAAATTACGCGAGTCGCACCTAAGGCCACTCCCGCTTCAGCGCGTCCGGCAACCATCATTGCCATGAACATCAGGATACCTGCCAGCAAGCAGAATGTTATTTCCTGCGATTTCCTTACATTGACGTTTTTATTACTCACTGTCCTGTTCCTGTTATCACATTATCTGCTGAACAATTACTGATAGGTTAAAGAGAACCAGGCCTGGGCATTGGCGATGCCGCCAGTAACCCGACGCCCGGTAGCACGATATTTGGCGATGAAATGTAGCGAAGTAGAGCCTGAGTAAAGCCGTTTCCAGTTTGCTGGAGGACGGTTAATCGGTACGAGGTTTCCTTCATCATCAAACAACGCTACGCCAATATTGGTGGCTATCCCTGGCCCCTCTCCCACGGAAAGCACATCCGGATTTTTACCATCCGCGACACCGTGAAACGCCACACCCACACGTTCACTCACCACCGTGCTACATTCCCGTAAATGAATAACAAAAGGCACCGGTGCGCTATCTTCCCCTACCGCATGAAACCGGTTACTGCTGATTTGCCCCATATTGACCGTCATTTGTTTATCACCGGCTTCAATCCGGCAAGCTTCCGCAATAATGACGCCCTGAAATTGCATATTTCCGCCGGGCAGCGTGGTATTCCATTTATTTCCGGCCAGAGCAAACATTGGCAGCAACGACGCTAACAGAAATAATCTCTTCCTTTTCATCGTTATTTTTATCGCACAAGGGTGGGCATCCCTGCCCGTAATGACGTCCCTGAACCTGGGTAGGTTATTGATACTGAACCTTGAAGGTCGCATCCGCATTAGCAGCACCCGGGGTTGCGACACCGGTTGCATAATAACGCGCCTGGAACGGAATGGTGTTAGTACCGTTATTCAGGGTTGTTTGCTCACTGAATGTCGCACCGTCCAGCGTCAGCGCAGCACCCGTTCTGTCCAGGATCTGCACACCAACGTTTGTTGCACTACCTGCAGCAGAACTCTGCAGAGCCAGAACGTTGGTATGAGTCGCATCAATCGCCGTACCTAAAAAGGCAACAGCGGCTTTTGATGCAACATTGGTATCGCAATCATTCAGCTGAATGTTAAAACCGACAGCAGAACTGGTTGCTCCGTCCTGTGCCAGCGATGCGGTACGAACCTGTCCTAACTGAACGGTTTGATCAACAGAGCCTGCATCAACTGCGCAAGCGGCGTTAACAACTTCCCCTTTAAAGTGAACGGTCCCACCATTAACCGTCGTGGCAGCGGCCAGAGCCGCTGTAGAACTGAGGGACAGAGCCGACAGAACAACGATTGCCAGAGTTTTAATTTTCATGCTGCTTTCCTTTAAAAAAACTATTTCTAAATCGACATGGGCAGTCGTTCTGTACGCTTTGTTTTGTCAACGAGTTTGACTGCCAACACTGCACAGTTTCCCCCCAAAAGATGAAACATTTGGGGCCATTTTGACTCATAGAGGAAAGCATCGCGCACAAACTTTTTCAGTTTATTTGTTGGCTTAATGTTCTATAGTTATCTTTATTTGCAGTTTTTTATATTGCATGAGGTGGTTTTTGGAGAGAAGAATGAGGAAGTTGCGTCGAGCTACAGAAACGTTAGCTTTACATATAGCGGAGGTGATGTGAAATTAATTTACAAGAGAAATAATTTACATATCAAACAGTTAGATGATTTTTGTCGTTTTTTAATATTTTTATGCTTGAGAAAAAATACGTAACTTATTTATGATATGGACAGTTTGGCCCCAATTGTCTTGTATTTATTTGTTTTTTAACTTTATTATCAATAAGTTAAATCAAACCTCTTCTCTTTTTAATTTTTCGTTTATGAGATTATTTCTTTCCCATAATCCGGCAAAACGAGCAGCATTACTGGCGGTATAACGCACAGTATGGCGAATATTTCGATGCCCGAGATAATCCTGAATTAAACGGGTATCTGCACCACGCTCTGCCAGTTCATAACCGCAAGCATGCCTTAACATATGAGGATGAGTCTGCGTTACGGTTCCAGCTTCAATACCGGCATCACGAATAATGCGATAGGCCTGCTGGCGAGAAAGCCGACTCCCGCGGCGAGAAATAAATATAGCGTCGGTCCGGTCAGCGCCTTTCCAGTTAGCACGTTCCAGGGTCCAGCGTTCCACGGCTTCACGCTCATCAAAACGTAACGGGTGAACGGTAGAAAATCCGTTCTTCAGTCGGCGAATATTTATTCGACCTTCATTAAGGTCAAGATCCTGATAATGCAGATCAAGCAGTTCACTAATACGCATCCCATGCCGATATGCCAACAGAATAAGACAATAATCTCTGGCTCCCGTTGCCCCGTAACAAACCGCCTGCATCATGGCCTGAACTTCTTTACCGGTAAGATAACGACGTTTACTCACAATAGTAGTACTCCTAACTGAGATATATTTGAATGAATACCTATAGGAAACCTCAATCGGTCAAAATTAGCCCAATAGATAAAAAGATAACCACACACGAAGTGATGTGGCTATCAGTCAATTACATTAAATATCATACAAAAATAAAATATCACCGATGTGACTACATCTATTTTCATTGATTTCATTCAATATAACAATAGATTGCAGAGGATTAACTTCCAGTTGCTTAAAAAATAAAGAAAAAAGTGTGGAAACAGGAGAATTTAAGTGATGTGTAAATTTATGAATGATTTTGTTTATTTATTTTGAAGAACATAAACCATTGTATTTTGTATGGATATGGTTAACTTAATGTTTATTATGATAATTAAGAATCACACTTACAATAACATCAATTAATAAATGGTTAATCATTTTTGATATATCGTAAGAATAATGTAGTTTTTAACACCATCCCTGGTATCTCAACTATCTCTATAAAACAGCGTGACGCTGTCTCCCTCTGGCTCTATCCCAGATGCCGTAAAAACGCCCTGCATTGCTGGCGGTATACCAGACAGTATGACGAATATTGCGATGCCCAAGATAATCCTGGATAAGTCGCGTATCTATTCCCATATTCGCCAAAGCAAAACCACACGAATGGCGTAACATGTGCGGATGAATCTCCAGTGACAACCCGGCATTACCACCAGAAGTCGAGATAATATGGTAAAACTGTTGCCGAGAAAGCGGATTCCCCTTACGTGATAAAAATACCCACTCGCTCTCAGAATGCGGATAAGAAGTACGGATACTCAACCAGTTTTTTAAAGCCTGAACTTCTTTGCTCAATAGCGGGTGCGTTGTTGAAAAGCCTTTTTTTAATCGATGGATATATATACACTTTGCCTTAAGATCAATATCCGAAATCCTCAATCGGCAAATTTCACTCGCCCGGAAACCATGAATAAAACAAAGCAAAGTCAGACAATAATTACGTGCAGCATGAGGCCCGGTATTTGCTGCTTTAAGGAGTGATTCGATTTCACTATGGGTAAGGAAGTTCCTTTTTTTGTTATCAGCCTTATTCTTCATCGTTTTCCCTTATAATTACAGACGCGCACTAGCTGTGCTGAGTTAGCAATAATCCAACATTTTAATCCTGATTATGTTTATAAAAGCGAACGTTTGCTTAATAACTAACGTAAGTGGACCAGTTCTTCTGAGCGAACTTAAATGGAGTAGCGATAGTTACTTATAATAACTTTGCCATACAAACGCCATGCTCTTGCATGCTATGTACCTTTATATATTTATCAATCTGATACGAATCTAATAATAACCCTCATCATTAATGCAACTAATCTTATCTATATATCATGTGATATGTTCTGTAACAAGTAAAATCAACATAAAAAATTCAGCAAAATTTAATATTCGTTCAACTAGCCGTCTCACATATGACATTATTAGTCAACTGCATTTGCCACAAAATGGCTATTTCATGGAACGCAGTTATTTCTTAGTGGCTATTATCATGCTAATTCTTAGGTCCCTAGCGATTATTCCTGCCTGGTTCATCAGCTTACGCCATGAGATTGTTACATTCCTTTTTATCCTGGAGATATGGGGGAACGCAGGAGATGATTTTTTCATCTACATCCGTTGGTAAATATGGCTTTGGTCACTACGACTTAAACCTTCCTCAATCACAGCTATTCGCCGGGCGATACGGCAAACAAACTAAGTGAAACATCATCCTGAAAACACCAACATCAACAAGCCTCTCCAGATCGACATCAGGAGTGACCAGTTACAAACCACAAACCAAGAAACATATTTCATGATGAGAATTATGCTCAGCCTGATGGCGGGTAAACCCTTATTATCACCAAGCTCACTGCGTTAGCTTGCAAAGCTTTCCTTGTTTAGATTCTAAATAAAATATTTATAAAACAGATAGTTAAAAGAAAATCTTTAGTTTTTTGAAGACCACCGCAAGTGTTCGTCTGGCTTCACATGGCATCTTCTTCTTAGAAAAAGATCGACATATTTTGTGACACGAATTGCAAATCTGGTTTTGTTGTATGGATTGCGTGATTTTTGATCTGGTATAACAGGTATAAAGGTGCACCACGATAGTTAATGAGACTGGGCATCTCGTAATCTATGGCAAACATCACTTCAGTTCTTTCTCATCGGGTGATGAAAACGCACTTCAGTCAGAAAGGAATATGAAAATGAGATCAACAGACACTCTATTTTATGACTCTGGGTAAAATGAATTGAGTAAGTGATATAGCTTACGAACATTCAAATCAATTAAACATCAGAATAGATTTTATACTCAGGTATTTAATCTGGCTCTCTGTTTATTTAAATAATGTGGAAAGAGAATTTTCACAGGAGACCTTATACAAAAAATATAAAATACAGCTACTCGTTGCCAAAGACACTATAAGCCTGGCAAAAAATATTACACAACATAAATGCTAATTGTTTATGCGGGCTTTGTATTGCTTTCTGTATCCTACAAATGAGTGAAATTTATGAAAAAGGCTAAAATACTTTCTGGCGTATTATTACTGTGCTTTTCGTCACCATTAATTTCTCAGGCTGCGACACTGGACGTACGTGGTGGATATCGTAGCGGAAGCCATGCCTATGAGACTCGACTCAAAGTCAGTGAGGGATGGCAAAATGGATGGTGGGCAAGCATGGAAAGTAATACCTGGAATACCATTCATGATAATAAAAAGGAAAATGCCGCACTCAATGATGTTCAGGTTGAAGTTAATTACGCGATTAAACTTGATGATCAATGGACGGTGCGCCCGGGAATGTTAACGCATTTTAGCAGCAACGGCACACGCTACGGACCCTACGTAAAACTGTCCTGGGACGCGACAAAAGATCTTAATTTTGGCATTCGCTATCGTTACGACTGGAAAGCTTACCGACAACAAGACTTATCCGGTGATATGTCTCGTGATAACGTTCATCGTTGGGATGGATATGTCACTTACCATATTAATAGTGATTTCACCTTCGCATGGCAAACGACGCTATACAGCAAACAGAACGATTATCGCTATGCAAACCACAAGAAATGGGCGACGGAAAATGCATTTGTTCTACAATACCATATGACGCCCGATATTACGCCATACATAGAATATGACTACCTTGACCGCCAGGGTGTTTACAACGGCAGAGATAATTTATCGGAAAACAGTTATCGCATTGGTGTGTCATTTAAACTGTAGTAGACAGGAGACAGTCACAATGAATAAAACAATAATGGCGCTTGCTATCATGATGGCTTCATTTGCCGCAAACGCGTCTGTATTACCGGAAACTCCTGTGCCATTTAAAAGTGGTACCGGAGCAATTGATAACAACACTGTCTACATTGGTTTAGGTAGCGCAGGTACGGCATGGTACAAGCTGGAGAAACAGACCAAAGATAAAAAAATGGACAGCGTTAGCTGCATTTCCTGGTGGACCGAGAGATCAAGCAACCTCTGCATTTATTGATGGCAATCTGTATGTGTTTGGCGGCATTGGCAAAAACAGCGAGGGCTTGACTCAGGTATTTAATGACGTACACAAATACAACCCCAAAACCAATAGCTGGGTTAAATTGATGTCGCACGCGCCGATGGGCATGGCGGGTCATGTGACATTTGTACACAACGGCAAGGCTTATGTTACTGGCGGTGTTAACCAGAATATCTTCAATGGCTATTTTGAAGATCTCAACGAGGCTGGAAAAGATTCAACCGCTATAGATAAAATCAACGCCCACTATTTTGACAAAAAAGCAGAAGATTATTTCTTCAATAAGTTTCTGTTGTCTTTTGATCCCTCAACACAGCAATGGAGTTACGCTGGCGAATCTCCCTGGTACGGAACGGCTGGTGCGGCGGTTGTGAATAAAGGTGATAAAACCTGGCTTATTAATGGCGAAGCCAAACCAGGATTGCGAACGGATGCCGTATTTGAACTTGATTTCACCGGTAATAATTTAAAATGGAATAAGCTTGATCCCGTCTCATCACCAGATGGCGTCGCTGGCGGTTTTGCGGGGATAAGCAATGATTCTCTTATATTTGCCGGAGGGGCCGGATTCAAAGGTTCACGAGAAAATTACCAGAACGGTAAGAACTATGCGCATGAAGGCCTGAAAAAATCATATAGCACTGATATTCATCTTTGGCATAACGGGAAATGGGATAAATCGGGTGAATTATCGCAAGGTCGGGCCTACGGAGTATCATTGCCCTGGAATAATAGTTTATTAATTATTGGCGGTGAAACTGCAGGCGGCAAAGCGGTGACGGATTCAGTTTTAATTTCTGTGAAGGATAATAAAGTCACAGTACAAAACTAACGCTTCAGGGCCCCGGTAAAGGGGCCCTGCTATCAATTTGTCATTTGTATTACGCGAAAATTATATGAACGCAATAATATCGCCCGATTATTACTATGTTCTTACCGTTGCTGGTCAGTCTAATGCCATGGCGTATGGCGAAGGACTGCCATTACCGGACAGGGAAGATGCGCCTCATTCCAGAATTAAACAATTAGCGAGATTTGCGCATACGCATCCCGGAGGCCCGTCATGTCACTTTAACGACATTATTCCTCTGACTCACTGCCCACACGATGTTCAGGATATGCAGGGTTATCACCATCCTCTGGCAACGAATCATCAAACACAGTACGGCACCGTTGGCCAGGCACTGCATATTGCACGAAAATTACTGCCCTTTATTCCTGATAACGCAGGGGTTCTCATCGTTCCGTGTTGCCGTGGCGGATCGGCTTTTACCGCGGGCAGCGAAGGGACATATTCAGAACGGCACGGAGCCAGCCATGATGCTTGTCGTTGGGGATCGGATACTCCGCTATACCGGGATTTAGTCAGCAGAACGCGAGCCGCACTGGCAAAAAATCCGCAGAACAAATTCCTCGGCGTATGCTGGATGCAAGGCGAATTTGACTTAACGACCAGTGACTACGCGTCACACCCTCAACACTTTAATCATATGGTTGAAGCCTTTCGTAGGGATCTAAAACAATACCATTCTCAGCTTAATAATATTACTGACGCGCCGTGGTTTTGCGGCGATACCACCTGGTACTGGAAAGAAAAATTCCCTCATGCGTATGAAGCTATTTATGGCAATTATCAAAATAATGTTTTAGCCAATATTATTTTCGTCGACTTCCAGCAACAAGGTGAAAGAGGACTGACGAACGCGCCTGTTGAAGACCCGGACGATTTAAGCACGGGATATTACGGTTCAGCGTACCGGTCACCGGAGAGCTGGACGACGGCACTGCGAAGCAGTCATTTCAGCGCGGCAGCCCGTCGGGGGATTATTTCTGACAAGTTTGTAGAAGCAATTTTGCAGTTTTGGCGCGAAAGGTGAGCGTTCATTAATTTGATTTATTTGCATCCATCAACGCTTTTAACTGCTCCGGCGTGCGGCACTATAATGGTTTTCACAACAAGGAGCCATTTTCTTATACCACTTTCAGAGACCATCCGCTTATGCCACCGCCCTCTACGCAACTGTTTGCAGAGCACCTTCCCACCGAGTGGATACAGCACCTCCTGACGCTTTCTGCTCATGCGACCATTTGTCGTCTTAACCTGAGCGCGGATGGCGAAGCGGGGATTAGCCTGCTGGCCCGCAGCGCTGTCACCCAGGAGCGCCAGCGCGTGGGGGCCCCCTGGTGGAATGGCTCTTCCGCCAGACCGCACAGACATGGGGCGCGGAACGTTACCTGAAGGATGACTGGCACGGCCTGCAACTTTTTGCCATTGATGGCGCACAGTTCAGGACACCTATGAACCTGAGTTGCGCGAATATTATGGCTCTGCCAACACATCCACTGAGCGGCAGAGCGCCTACCCGGTCATGCGTCTGGTGGCGTTAATGAATCTGGGAATCACATTCTGCTGAATGCCATGACCTCGGCCTACCGGCGGAGCGATACAGCGTGAGGCAACTAAAGCGGCGTCAGAAATCAGCTTTAAGTTCGCATTCCAGTTTATCGTGACAGAAATGATAGTGCAGGGAAATACGGCGTCACCAGGAACCATCCCGAAACGGCTGGAGCATCTGCGGGGTGCTCTGGAAGCGGTGTTCCCACGACTATCAAGGCCGAGGGCTGTTAAGGTATCAAAAACCCGTTATCCGGTGAAACACAGTGCCGCCCCGCTTAAGTGACGGCATTGTGTTTCTGACTGGCCTTAACTTTCCCTGAATCTCTGGCGATCCTCACCATTGATATTTTCTTCATTCCTCACCAGAGAAATAAAAAATCACTATACTCATCAAAATATGAGATTACATTTATTCAGGCGATCACCTTACTATTTTATACGGAAAATAAATCATGAATATCCGTCAATCATTACATGACCGAATCTATGCAGAATACCCTCAACAGGCTAAAGATATATTACTGTATTTCCCCACTTATGAAATTATGCCATCGACCATAAAAATGGTTATGATTAATGAGGTGGTAGCTATAACACCGCAAGAAGATTTTTATACACCAGAGTCTGGTTATTTTACGACTGTCGCCCGACAGTTAGCGCTGGCTGGATTATCGGCAAGTAGTGGCGAAGTCTTACTCAACCATGGTATCTACCTGACCTCCGCACTGAAACTACCTAAAACACAGATCACAGCCACACCCGCGGAGATCATTCTCTGGTCACCTATTGTAGAATGGGAGCTCGAACTCTTTGCCAATATAAAAGTTATTTTCGTTGGCGGCGATATCGCGCGAAAATGCCTTAACATCATCGCGAAAAAGCAAACACGTAAACATGCCATCCCTTCAACTCCGACGTACAAACTGATGAATAGCGAATTAGTCTGGAAAGGAATAAGCATACTTCCTGGATATATTCTTACCGGAAAAAACCTGCTCATTGAAAAGTCAAAAATCGAAATGAATGTCGAACAATTAAGAAAAGGAATTGCGATTTATCGCAATAGTAACAGTAACCATACGAATAATTCAGTTCATGAATAAGAGATGAATCATTAATAACAAGAAATCACTGACAAACCACCTGTAAAAGGTCAATCATTTTAGTTCAATTTCCTTTGTCATGATTATATTTTTATCGTCCTGACGATACTATTAACAATTACAATATTTATACCCTCCCCAGAACAAACAGAAAAGAACTCATACATTCGTTTATAATTCTGGTAATCCTGGCATCATACGTTTAAAATTTAAGGTGTTTGTTTTATAATCATGGTTCCAAAGACTATTGGTCACCAGAAAATGCCAGCCTTTTCGTGCCAGCTATATTTGTCCAGTGTGTTACCCCATCCAAAAATCATCCACATCCTGATGTTACGTTAGATATAGAGAAAACAGGTTGTACTGTGCAATATGCTAACCGCATAAGCGAATATAATTTCTAAGCTGATATTGTCTGGCTGTTGGGAGCTAAACAATATAAATATCGCCAGTTGCCAGAACGGTTATATAGACCAGGAGCGTTTCGGCTCCTGGTCTGTTTCGGACATATTATCAATCAGCCACTAATAGCGGACTAGGGATACCAGATGATGAAACAAACAGCCCTTTTACGGCACGGGTTGCAGCCACATGCAGTAACGCGCGCTCATTAAATAATGCATCACGCTGTTCAACGGGATCATCGGATGCTAATGCTTTTATTTCCGGCACAACACCTTCGTTAATCCCCACCAGGAACACATACTGGAACTCAAGCCCTTTAATACGGTGCATCGTTGCAACTCGCACGCCTGGGCGTGCATCGCTGTCACCGCTATCATTGCCTAAATTAAATGTCTCAATTCCGGCGTCATTGAGTGCTGATGCGTAGCGGTCGCAAGCATGTTTAGTACGCGCAGTAATGCAGATATCCTGAGAACGAACCTGATTCGCCAGCAATGCCTGAATTTGCTTGACGAGTGTTGCAGCCTCTTCTTTGAAATCTGCCGCATGCGTAATCATGGGCTTTTCCCCGTGCAGTAATGACAAATAATCATTACTGGTATCCGCTTCGCCATCGAGGTTATCAACCTTCACACCAGTTAACAGCCCAACAGCAAATTGACGCGTCTCTTCTGTGGTCCGATAGTTAATCTTCAATTTTTTACTGCGACGACCACGGACGTTAATACCACACTGACCAAGAACGACCTTATTGCGATAAATACGCTGATGCCCATCCCCGACAATAAACAGATCGTTGGGCGACTCGGGAACCAGGCTGCGAATAAGAGTAAATGCCGGGGCACCGATATCTTGAGCTTCATCGACGACAATACTGCTATAAGGTAGTTGGACCTGCTTTTCTTTAAACAGAACAATAGCCTCATGCATGGCATCGCCCATTTCGCGCAGTTTGGCACGCGCCATTTGTGCTCTGAATTCTTCGAAAACTGGCCAGATTTTCGCCCGTTGAATACGGGATAACGCTGTACCACGTCCAACCCGGCTGACTTTGAGGTATTCCTCCCGGGTGTAAACCGCATTTGGCTGGACAACGCGTTGCCACTCTTCAGCATAGAAATTGTCAGGTAGCCCCAGTTCGGCAGGTGCCTGCTGCAAGGCATAGTTCCAGCATTTACGTCGCCCTTCATCGCTGTCGTATACCACGCGGAAATCATAACCGTGGCGTTTTAGTTGGTCGCTCATCCAGGCATCAATGTTAACGACGTCAATACGCGCCATCTCTTCTCGCGTACACAACCGCTGGAGATTAGCGCGAATATCTGCCGCCAGGTTACGCGTAAAGGTCGTGAAAAGTACCTTCTTACCGGGTTTATCTACCAGACGCTGAGATAACCACCGCGCACGGTGCATTGCAACAACCGTTTTCCCTGTACCTGCACCGCCCAGTACTCGTACCGGACCATTAGCGGGCGACTCCACCAGTTTTCGCTGGCTCGGATGCAGAAATACACGCCATTTTTCTAAAGGCGCATTAAGCATCTGCAACAGCTCCTGTTCATTTTCAACGACATGGAAGCGACGTTTACTTCGTTCAATCGCCTCCATAAAGTCGTTGGTATCAACAGGCTCGTCACGATGATCGTTAAACTCTTCCAGCACTTCCTGGTAATCCAGCCCTTCTGCCAGCCAATGCAGGGGTTCCCAGGCTTCTGCTGGCATTATGCTTTCAAGTTGATTAAGCCCGGCTTCATCGGTAAGCGCCATCACCTGATCAATAAAGACAGGCGGCACACCCAGGGCCAGAATCTGTTCCGAGCTGTAAGCTGCGAAGAGTTTCGGTTTATCAACCACCGTTTCCGCTGCCGGTTTGATATAGCTAATATCAATGACCTGAATCGCGCCAGTAACCGGGTGAATCGAACAATCATGCCGCCGCGCCCAGTCATATGCTTCGTCGTGTTTATCCACCCACATCAGCATATACAGAGCACCATGTTCAGGTTTCAGAACAATGCCGCGATAAGTTTGATCGATTCGCACCGAATGGACATTTTTACTGCGCGCATCGTGGATCTTTTCATAGTTAAGTCCATTACTGGTCGGGTCCTGACGGAATTTGGAGATGAATTCCTGCACCTTTTTTTGCTGTGCTTTTGGGATCCGCGCGAATGCGCCCAGAAAACCATCAGAAAGTGCCACCTTGGGCGTTTGCACCGTCATTTGTCACCTCCGGACAGATGTTGCAATGTATTTTCGTCAATTGGCCCGAATGCAACGTGCCAACCCCTGGTTGTGAATAATGGAATAAATTCTTGATTATCAATAATCAATGCCCATTTTTGTGATGGCCAGGCGAGATCGGCTTCCGCAATAATTTCCCCCTCATCATCTTGCAATTCGTAGCCGAGAGTCGGCGCAGAGAGAGAATGAGACTGAAGCAACGCGATCTCTTCAGCGCTTAATAAGCCAAACTCAATAATCTCAGCCCAACTCTCGTCAGTCTCTGGTACTGCCTCTGGCGTTGCCGAAACTTTAGTGTCAACGCTTTCCTGCGGTAAATGCACGGCTTTACGGCTGGTAAAGGTCATATCCGGCAGGAACTGTAACAGGTTTACCAGTCGCCAGAAGCCATTGAGTCCCGCTTCATAACCGTCATCCTGCGTATAGCGATCGTCAAAACAGATATGCAAACGCAGCCAGCTGCGCATTTGTGCGACACTGGTCGTCGGTTTAATGGCTTGTTGTGGCAACACCGAAGCCAACTCAATAAATTGCTGCGATGAGTTACAGCTATCGAGTAAACCACCAAAGACAAACGGTTCGTCTGGCAAAAGCTCTGCTAGCCGCCAGGCTGGCGCGTTTTCCTGCATTTCATAGGCATACTTTTGTTTCGTTCCCGCGTCCTGTGACTTCTTCACATCCAACCACACCCAGGCATGTGCAGCAGCCATTTTCTGCCATAACTGCGTTCTTCCTCCCGGATCGGCGAGATAATCCAGCAGCAGTGCAAAACTGTTGCGTTCCCGGAACGACGCTTCAAGGGCCGCAAAGTTGGTATCGTGAAACAGGTTATAAAACTTAGGCTGTTTCATATCCGGGTTATGCCCAAGCCCCAGGACATCCTGAACATGTTTAAGCCCAGGCTCTTTGAGATCGGCCCACGTGACTGTCCACACCCAGAAATTACCGCTATCCCGAATCGCCTGGCGTTTTTGCACATCCTCTGCGACGCTATTTTTGTGAAACGCAAAGCCATCAAGGAAAATAGCTACCGGTTTAATGGCATCAGACTGCATAAGCGGATATAGCACGTAATCCGGGCGACAAGGGATCCCCACCGCCTCTTTAGCGCCTAAATCCACCTGAGCTTTAAGATGCCAGCTCATCATCGGTTCGCTGCGGGTGTTAATAATCCACCCAGCGCCCTGATGCGCGTAACTGCGACTGACAATCAGGTTTTTATTTTCTTGCAGGCAGCTAATAAACCGTTTTTCCAGCTCACTGCCCATCATGGCTTCGAGGGAAATGTTTTTGATGGAATCAATTACCCGTATCGAATCTCTTGCCTGCAAAATTTTCGCCAGCAAGAGACGCGCCTGATCGCGGGAGACATACTTCATGCGCCCACGGTCACGGTAAGCGTAAACGCAACGATAACAACCATCTTTATGCGTATCATGGTTGCAACTGCATTCCACTATCGCCTGATAGGCCAGTTCAAGTAATTTCAGCAAATTGTCGGGAGTGCGCATCAGCTCTTTAAGAGAACCAGTTCCCCCCGGGACGGTATCGTAAATCACCAGATACTGCCGCCAGGATTCGCCTTCATTTTCCGGCTCGCGGTACACAACGCCTTTCAGGTGATCGACATTCCCCTTGAAGTAATGTTTAAGGCCGAGCTGGATCGCCGCCCCAAGAGAAGCCTCCACGACACGGTCATTACTGTAACTGCTTACCGGGAGCAGAATTCGCAATGCTTCTGACTCCAGCTGGCGATAGAGATAGAGATAATCTTCGAACTTCGCCTTTTCCGGTTCCGTGCGATATTTGCAGCTCAAATCATGACGGGGTTCATGATCGCGAGGACGCTGTACCATGCCGCACCCTAGGCAAACTTTAAACCCGGTTCGCTTCTTCGCTTCTCCGGCAATCATCAACTCATTGGCATCATCCGCCATTTTGCCGAAGTTGATATCCCGCAGGGTGACTTTGCTTAAAAATTCAAAACCAAACGGAACTTCGCCTTCCTCAATCGCGTATGCCGCCGATACATCCTCTTTTTCGAAACTAACCAATAGCTGACGCTGGAAGAAAGCAGGTTCACGGCTGTCGCTCTCGTCGCTGATCTGGCTATCACGTGCGCTGGCGCGGGCATACACCTGGCGAAGTTTCAGCAGCGTGGTTTTTTGTCCGGCGTCGGCCCACCCCGGTGTGCCACATTTCGGGCAATATTTATGCTGGTCGCCCGTCTGGTCGATATTTTCGCTGTAGTTACAGTGGCTACAGATACGCCAGTTCTCCGGCTCAGAGACCTTCAGGTCTATCTGCTCAATTTCAACTTTATGCCCACCGGCATAGAAATTATTCAGCGGAGCCAGCTCAGCCAGCGCCGTTGATGCCGGGCGTTCATATTCGAAAGTGGTGTTTTGATATTCACGCGCTTCCCCGCCTTCTTTACGCCGCCAGAGCACAGAACGTAACGTAATACCGGCTTCCGGGAAGGCGTAGTTAGGCAGCAGACCTTCATCCGTGAGGAAATTCAGCGTCTGCTTATTGTTGATTTGATTGACCAGCGCCATCAGCGCCTGCCGTTCTGAAGTTAACTCGCGCATATCGCTGTCAAAGTTTTGATCGCGCGGCGCATTCTCCAGCTTATCGATACTGCGCTTGAGTTTATCGATGCGTGAACGCAGAGATTTGCGATCTTCCACCAGCAGTTTTAACGCCTCTTCGATACGCTGCACCAGCGAACGCTGTCCAGGCGCGCCCTGAAGATAAGACAACAACTGTTGGCGAGTTTCTGCGGCAAGATCGGTGAAGATTGCCGTAAATTGTGCAGCAATCTCCGCATGATGCTGTTCGATATATCTCAGTAAGTTATACGGAAAACCCGATTTACGCCCGAACTCCAGCTCATCCAGCATCTGTTTGACGTTTTTACAGATAGCGGATTCTGGTACACCGGTTTTCACCCAGTTATCCATACAAAAAGCTGCCAGCTGGCGTTCGAGAATAGCCGTTGCATTGAGGAAGACGCCAGGAGCCTGCACCTGGCCCTGCATCATCTCCAGCGGTTCTTCAAAGAAAAACTGATCGTGCGGGTTCCCTTCTGCCACGGTAATGTTTAACGCGTTACCATCTTTACGACCGGCGCGACCAATACGCTGCAAGTAGTTGGCCTGAGCAGGTGGGACAGAACAGAGTAAAACGGTGGAAAGATCCCCAACGTCGATACCCATCTCCAGCGTCGGTGTTGCCGACAACAGGTTGATATTCCACGGTTGGTTGCCGCGGTAGAACGATTTTTCGGTGGCTTCGCGATCTTCACGGCTAAGCAGCCCCGTGTGTTCTGCGCCCTGCACGCGCGCGATGTCCATGTTCTCCCAACGCCAGGTCGCCGTATTGTCGACTTCCTGGTAACGACCTTCACAACGTAAAGAGAGACAAGGCGCATTACGCCACTGCCACCCTTGATCGGCCGGAGCCCGGACAACCTCACGGCAACATGAGCAATTAAGCTGAACGACGTCACGGCTCACCACCAGCGCCGAAGGCACCAGTCCCCAGGCTTCACGCCCTTTGGTGTCAAAATCTTTTACTACTCCGGCTATTTTCAACGCCGTAAACAGGCGTCGTAACACTGTTTCCGCAACGCTACTGATAAACAGATTATTGCCGTTACTCAGCGTGCGATTGATCCAATGCTGATACCAACTGGGGTTAGACTTCGCGCCAATCAGGCGATGGAAACCATTAATTTTTTCAAACGAGGCATAAGCCGGTTTACGCGTTTTCGGACCGATAGAAGGCATATAGCGCGAGGTACGCTCTTTTTGCGTCATCATAAAGGTCGTGCCATCACGGCGATAACTTTCGAACGCCGGATGCATAACGGCCCCGGCCTGGCGTTGATACCAAATAACCCCCAGCGCCAGGTGCGCGACCTGCTCGACGCTCACACCGGACATCTCATCACCCAGCTCTTCACAAAGCTGTTGATGCAGGGCGGTAATTGCCGGATTAAAGCGATCTTTATCCACTCCGGCAACAGCATAACCGGTGGCTTCCAGCGTACGTCCGATACGCGCGCGCAGGGTAAATTCGCTGTACACCTCCCAGTCGAGGCGCAGGGAAACCAGCTCCGGCAGATCGGAGTTCTCCGCCAGTTTGCCTTCATTTTTCAGCGTCTGATAATCATTCAGCCACTGCATATTTGGTGCGATGAAGTTCGCTGCAAAATGAGCATCGTCCGGTGAACGTTCACGCGTTTGTTGGCAAACACGCGCCGCGAACGCATCCAGCGGTAATGTCTCTTTTTCGCCAAGAACACTGGCGATTTGCCCACGAATCATCAGCGGCCAGGTTCGGGCAGTAAAAAAGCTGGCACGATGCGCGGCGTCTTGTACCGAGTCAGAAAACGTAATCAGCTTTTTATGTTCGTTGAACTGGCTGCCATAAAGCTGGTGAATCATCACCGCCGACAGACTGGCAGCCCGTGACCCCAGAATCGAAATCCCCTGTTTGCTGTTGCAGTACGGGCATTCATTAGCAAACTCCAGCTCGTCCTTACGCTCTTTGAGCATATCCGGGATCAGTACCTGCAACAGTTCCGTATGACCGCAATGTCCACACTGGGCGCTGGACTGTCGGTTCAGTTTCAGGCAGGTAGGGCACAGTTTCTGGTGTGCGCCACTGACCGCTTTTTCGTTGTTATCCGGGAAAGCAAGGACGATGGAGCGCCCTTTTTCAAAGAACTGGCGATAAATGCCGTCGAGGTCTGTTTCCAGCTGAACGCTTTGCCCATGACGCAGGCTGGCCCAGCCGGTTGCGTGGCAGTCACGGCAGTGGATAACCGGCAAATAGTGTTCGCGATCTTCCACCGCCACATCATCGGCAAACACCAGTCTCGGCGTTTTCGCCACGCTGGCGACCAGACGACGCATCTCACGAAGCCACAACTGGGAGCGCAGTTGCACAAACGGCAGCACCGGACGCGCTTTCTTCGCCTGGAGACGTTTTTGCCGATCGTGTTCCGTTTCCGGTACTTCGAGACGTGCCTGCGCGATCAGCGCCAGAATGCTTTGCAGCACGCGTCGGGCATGGTCGGCGCTTTCTGCCAGCATGACCTGGAGATTTTCCAGACACTCTCGTTCAGAGAGGATCCCGCCTTGCAGATCATGGAGTAAGACATGCATCACGCTGTGGCGGCGTAACAGTGACCCCAGCGCAATACGCTTTTCACGCCCGTCGTCGCTCTCCAGATCGTCCGGAAGTTGCAAGTCGCTGTCGGGGAACCACAAAGGGATTTGTCCGTTGAGATACGCCACCGGGGTAGCGTAACTCTGCGGATCCAGGGCCGAAGCGACCTCCGGCCCCGGATACTGACTGTACGCAATGGTGTAATCCTGCAAGTACTCCGCTGCCGTGTAGCGATCTTCGCGAATAACGGCGTCATCGGTAAACGGCTGGTCAAAGATTGTTTTTGCGTAATCGAGCAGTTGCCCCAGTTCGTCGCCGACGGTCGCTGATGTCCCGACGCAGGCGAATCGTTGGTTATCCACACCTATGTGATGCTTCAGACGTCGCACCAGACAGGCCAGATCCGACCCTTGCGCGCCATCAAACGTATGCAATTCATCCACGACCAGGTAACGCAATGAGCCGGGCTGGTTGTAACGCCAGAGCGGCTGATCGCCAGGGCGCATCAGCAGGTAGTCGAGCATTTTGTAGTTGGTCAACAGGATGTCCGGCGGGCTTTCGCGCAGCGTGTGCTTGCAGGTAATGACCTTTTCTGCCGACATTTTTTTGCTGGGTTCGATTTCGCTGTCGCCGACAAACAGGCCGACGGTCACCTTGCCATGCAGTTGTGGATCGCTGGCGATGGTTTTGGCGAAACGGCTGGCCTGATCGGTTGCCAGGGCGTTCATCGGGTAGATGATAATTGCTTTAACCCCGGCTTGTGACGCGCCCGCGCAGTGGTTGAGCAGCGGGAACATAAAACATTCTGTTTTACCGGAGCCGGTACCGGTAGCGACCAGCGTCGGCTTTGGCGCGTCGCTTCCCAGACGCTGAAATGCCCGGGCCTGATGCGCGTGCGGCGGGAACGGCAGCGTCAGATTAGGGAAAAAATTCAGCGGTAAGTCACTTTTACGAAACGGCAACTGGGCGGAAAGGTATGGTCCTTTCAGCAGCGTTTCGGGCTGGGCCAGAAATTGCTCCAGCATTGAGACATTATCGTTATTCTCACCGTTAAACAGCGGGCTGTTTAGCGGGAACGCCGCCCGTAAAAAGGCGGCAACGCTGTCGGCGACCTGCCGACTGACAACGGACGGCAGCATCAGGCGCTCTCCTTATCTTGTGCAAAGAACGCCCAGGCCACTTTGTAGTCGTCTTCGCGATCTGGCTTGATAAACGGAGCCTGCCAGGTGACGGTGCGGCGCTCGCCTTCGTCGCTGCGGGTATAGTCATCAAAGGTGACGCTGACGGTACCGGTTTTCAGATGTTTGACATCATCCCAGCCGATGGCTTGATCGGTGCAGTCACCGCCGGTCCAGTCCGGGCTGTCGACGTTAAAGACAAAGCCGTTTTTCAGGTCAGCTTTACGCGCGGTACGAGGCAAGCCAACGCCCACCAGCCCTTTGCTTGGGGTAAAGATAATGCGACCGTTTTGATCGTACCAGGTATCCGCTTCGTACTGGCGCATCACCGGGAACTGTACACGGTAAATGGTAAGCAGTTCTTCGAGGGTTAACCCCAGCGCCTGCGCCACCAGTACGTCGATTTCCACCAGCGCCTGACGGCGGCTGTAGTCGGAGCGTAAGGCGCAGTTACGCTGCCACTCTGGGGTCAGATTGGTGAAGAAATCCTGGGGAAGCTGCGGGAGATCGCGGCTCCAACGCTGGGTGTTGAAATCTGGGGTGTAGCAGGATTGCCATAGCTCGGCATAGCTGCTTACTAGAGCAACCAAACAAAGAGCGCGCGTATGCAGTGCACTTCTTAAGAAATCATTAGCCAATAATGGTAGCTGATTAAGCATTGAAATATTTGCATGCCCTGCTCCAGTACTTTTAACCCTGAAATCAAGTGGTAACGATATTGTCTGGCAAAAGAAATCCAATAGATCTTTATGACTTCTAAAAATGGTACTTAAACATGTATGAATATGACTAACCCCTGGTGGCACAATTGTTGTAATTAATGTTCTTTCAGATGATGGACCTATCATTTCACGATTAACAAAACGATAATAATCCGTCACCTTCCTCGGCTCGTCTTCATCCTGCTCTTTCCACGAAACCCGTGGGGTGCGCTTTGCATACTCCTGTGCATCACATGCCGGAATGTAGTTAGTGCGCGGCAGATAGTCGTCAGGCAATGTTAGCAAGTCCAGGCAGTCATAATCGCTGTTTAACATACAGTTTTGGCGTGGAGTCTTGTAGAGCGGCGTCCCAACAAAGAAGTGCGGGCCAGACAGTATCCATTGTGATGCATCCTCAGGGAACTGATTCTTACGTTCAATAGTGCCGTCTTTCTGCTGGTTTGTTTCATGCCACATTTCCAGGGATAAATATTGCCCCTGTAAATCACCCAATCTCTTCGGCTGATTAGCAAATTTTTCCAGCACAGCAACAAGTTGTTTAGCATGTAAGGCTGGCAAACGAGCCTGCCAGGCTGGCGTTCCTTCGTTGTCATACAAACGAGCAAATAAAGAGAGCTCCTTCAAACCAATATGAATTAGACGTGAACGGTGGCCCGACGTATTCCAGGAGACTTTGATTTTGCCTTCAATTTCCTGCTCATCTTTGATACCAGGAACAGGACCAGCGTTGTTGTGTTCAAACGAGGCATCAATAGCGCTTACTGCGTAAACGTTTGACATGTTAATAAAGGACGGCGTTGTATTTTGCGGTCCATAGACATTGATACTGAACATCGTTGCATGATGAACCTCGGCAAAAAGACTCAATTCATTATGAAACTGAAAATGCGCCCTCAGTCTCGGATACACTGCGGCACGCAACTGCCCACCTTTCGGGTCATCATAAATCCCTTCCGGGTGCAGGAAGCCTGCCACGCCTTTCTCTGCCCCTAAGCGCCATGCCTGCGGCAGGAAGCATTTATACAAGTTGGTCTGCACCCCGCGCAGTACCGGGTAGTTTTGCTGCGCATTGAGGAAGTTTTGCATCCCTTCACAGCCTTCATACTCGCTGCGCCAGGCCGCTTCCAGCGCTGGGATCTGGTTAAAGGTATCAACACGCAACGTTGCCAGCTTCGATGCACTCAGCTTACGCAGCACAAATTCCGGCTCGTAATCACCCAGCACGCCCGCTTCCTGCCATTCCACTTTCAGCCACGGTGGGTTTCCGAGCATCAGGTCAAAACCGCCGCGCTCGGCAAACAGGTCGCAGAACTCCAGATCCCAGTGGAAGAAACGGTGCTGCTTTCTCAGGGCATCGACAATCGCCAGACGCGGCAAATGACGGAACAACACCTCGGTTTTCAGACGACCAGCAACGGAAAACAGTGAAGACTCTTCTCGCAGCAGACCTTCTTCGGCAAACAGATCGCCGGTGGTGTGCTCCGCAACTTCAGTGACTTTTTCCGTGATTACAATCCCGTCGAGCAGGGTTTCAATCTCAAACAACCAGGTGCCGCGATCCGGTAACTCATCGGCTTTGTCGATCGGCCAGAACCACAGCGCGCACCAGTAGTCCATCACCCAACGCAGCTTCTGGTAGGAACTGTTATCTTCAAGACGACCACTGAAGGTTTCATCTTTACTGCTCAGCGAAGAACGCGTCTGCTCGCTGTTTTCTGCCGGCCACACCGGGTAGCTGTCGGCGGTTTTCAGACGTTCTGCTTTAAGTTGCTGGCGATAGGTGTTCCACAGAGCTTCCACCTTTTCGCTGATACGCTGCACATCAGCAATCTCATGCCCGGCAAAGCTTTTAATAAACTCTTTGCGCCAGCTGTCCAGGGCTTTGAAGTCATCCGGATAACGCTGCTTAACAGTTTTATCGCTGTAGTTAGCCATACCGCCGTCGGGCAGCAGGAAGTGGAAAATCTGCGTCTCTTCACGCGGCGTGTTCATCGCCAGCTCGACCGGCTCGCTGTTAAGCCAGCTCGGATCTTTGGCTTTTTTGTAGGTCAGTTCACTCTTGTTGAAAACCTGACGGCGCGCGCCCACCAGTGAGTTACCGCAGTGCAGCTGGTAACCAAACCACGGTACAAAGGCATCGCCACTGATGGCGTTCAACCACAGTGACACTTCCGCCAGTTCCACCGCCACCGGGTTTAAGTCCACGCCGAAAACGTTGTTGTCGGCAATGTACATTTTCACCCGCTGTAACTCCTGGGTGTAACGATCCTGCGGAATACGGCGACCTTCCGCCTGCTGCTTGTGGAACAGATACGCTTCCGCCAGCTGGTTGATGGCTTCGTTAAGGAACGCCGCGCTGCCCATCGCCGGTTCGCACACGGTGAGGTTTAAGATGGCATCAGCTTTGGCGTGCAGATCGGTAATCGGATCAATTTGCTCTTTAAACAGTTCTTTCAGGGCATATTTAACCAGTGAGCGGGTCAGCACTTCCGGGGTGTAATAAGAGGCAGATTTCTCACGGTCGCGCCCGGCCATACGGTAGATAAAACTGCCTTTGCGGTGAATGCGCAGACTGCCGTCTTTCTCGTAAACCTTCTCGTCTTCGTGGTATTTGCCAATCTCATCCTTACTGACGAAGTAACCTGTCTCCAGCTCGTTAAACTCTTCCCCGGCTTTCTTCACCTCGTAGAGATCTTCGCTGGCGAAAAATCCGCGATAGGAGAGCAGCGCCTCATACACCGCCCCCAACTGGTTGATACCCAACTGGCGATAAGAAATACGTCCGCGGCGGTTAAAGCGCCCTTTGCCCGGGCGGCTTAACGACATCGCCTGGATAATCTGTTGCAGGGTTTCGTTACGGAATACCACGCGGTTAAGAATGCGCGTGTTGTTGGCATCAAACAGATGACTTTCCAGACGCGGGACGCTGAACTGATGACTATGGATGGTGATCCGATCGCCGCTCTCCAGGTCACTCTGCATTTTCACGCCGCCGTTGTAGCCTTCGCGCACCAGTTTAAACAGCATATTCAGGCTGTCGTGGAAGTAGCGCCCGTTGCGATCTTCTTCGCTGGTCAGCGGGATCATCTCCAGATCGCGCAACGTTTCCAGGCTGTAACCTTGCAGATAGGTTTTGGCGGTCATTGGCGCATAACCCAGCTCCGGGCGCGCTTCAATGTAGAACAGGAACAGCAGGCGGTACATGTAACGCAGACATTCGCGGCTCAGTTCATCCGGGTCCACCGCACGGTTACCGGTATAGTTTGCCAGGCCACGGTCGATCAGATAATGCATCGCTTCGTTGCCCAACAACTCTATGCTTTCGCGCAGGGCATATTTCAGATCTTCCGAAACACCAAACGCATGTTTGTGCGAATTGTCATCCAGCGAGTCAAGATAAGGTGCCCCACTGCCCGGCAGCAGCGAATCTTTATGTAGCAACACTGCCGTCGCTTTCAGCGTATCCGTTTCACGACGACTTAAAATCTCTTCAAAATCAAAACGTAGCAGACGGTTTTGCGCCCACTTAGTACGGTCCAACAACAATAGCTGACGGTTACCGAGCAGCAGCACAAAACGCGGCGGTTCATTTTGGGTGAAGACCGCCGTAGAGAGCAGATCCTGCCAGCTGCGATATTCACCGTTGGCTTTTTTGCGCAGGCTGTCGCGCTTATGTTTGTCGGTATCCGCCGGGAATTGCGCGGTCAGTAAGGAGAGCGCCAGCGGATCCAGCGTTCCTTCTTCCTGATCGTGTGCTTCAACAATCCACAGCCACGGGCTACCGTCAGTGCTGTTGTAACGCGCCAGTACCGGCAGTGGTGTATCGTCATCCAGCATTTGGATCTGCGGCGTAATTTCGTAGCCCAGCGCCTTTAACAATGGCTGCCAGCGATTACGTTGATCGGCCAGACGCTGCGGGATCTGACGCTGTTTTTCGTGCTCGGCAAGTTTGCGGAAAAACTCAGTCGCCAGACTGTTAAACTGGTTCCACGGAGCGCGGTATCCCGGCTCCACGTCTTTGCCCTGTTCACGAGCGGCACGCTCCGCTTCACGCGCTGCATTTTCCTGGGCTATCCAGGGTTCCAGCACATCGCGGATATCACTGGTGAAAACCTCACCCAAATAATGGTTAGAGTAAAATTCATTTTCGTTATTAATACCGACCAGCGCCATGATTAACCCTCCGCTCCGGTGATAACAGCAATTACCTGAATGTAGGGTTCTTTTTCAGTCGTCATGGTGTCCTCAATCCATTCAATATAGCTGTCAAAATTGTGTTCTATTTCGCGTTGTCTCTGCTCTTTACGGCTCTGCTTAACTGACAATTGCTGTTTGTTATCGGCAAAATCCAGCTCAAGTTGGCTCAACTGCCGCCCACGCAAAACGTCCAGCTTTTGCAGATGCTCATTCAGTTGCTGGTTAATGTGCGTTTCAAACGCATTCCGATCATGGATGAATACCTCCCGGGCATGAGCAATAGCCGCTTCCAGTAAATCCTGCTGGCGCTGGTGATTACGATCTTTACCGCCGCTGTTAGTCAGCTTGTTACTCAACTGCGGATGACGTTGTAAAAACTCAGCAAATGGCTGACTGCCGATTAGCGATTCACGGTTAAAGCTCACCACTATCCACGGGTTAACCATCGGATGTGATTTACGGTTCGGGAATAACCCGGAAAGAATGAAGTGATCTTCATCGGGTTCAAGCAGGTATGGCAGACGGATAACCGGTGCCTGATGACGACCAAAAGCCGAAGAGATTTTATCGTCCAGCCACTGCACTACCGGGTTGATTTGCCAGAGATACTGCACATCGGGCCAGGCATGTTGCTCACCGCGAGCGCGTGCAATCGCGTCGGTGATGACGGTTTTATCCTGACTTAAATAGAGCTGCCAGTTCTCCGGCGCGATTTCAGGCGGTAGCTGGTTGAAGCGGCGGCGTAACTCCTCCGGTGCCACCAGCGACAAGGTATTATCAGGCAAGGTTTCATACTGGATAGTTTGACCACTGGCTTTCAGGTAACCCAATGCTCTTTCACAGTACGCCTGTTCGCTGGCAAACAAGCTGGTGTCTGTTTCGGTAACCATTGAGGCATCGCTGGAAACCGCACTGCATATTTCGCCAAACAGATCATGTTCGGCGCTTTCCGAGACGTTGCTGTTCAGCAGTTGATCAAACAGGCTGGCACCATCATCCTGCATCATGAACTCTGCAACCTGCTCTTCTTCCTCTTCCTGGGTAAATTTGCCGGTAAACTCCGAACTGTCCCCAATGTTCTTCTGCGCCTGTTCGTCTTTGTTGATCAACACTTCCAGTACGCGCATATCGCCATTGATCTGTGGTTCGCTGGCCTCGGTAAGCAGATAGCGGATTTGAGGCTGATGTTTTTGCCCATAGCGGTCAATACGCCCGTTACGTTGCTGGAATACCATCAACGACCACGGAATATCAAAGTGAATCATTTTGTGGCTAAGGTGATGCAAGTTGATCCCTTCAGATGCCACATCCGAACAAACCAGAAGACGCAACGGAGACTGCGTTTTACCAAAGGCTTCTACGGTTTCCATCAACACCGTATCGCCCTGATCGCCGCGCAGCGTGGCGATCTGGTCATCTTTCAATTTCAGATCCGCTCGCAGTTGCTGTTCGAGGAACTCCAGCGTTTTAATGCTTTCGGTGAAGATCACCAGGCGATCTTCCGTGTTATTGGCTTTCCAGGCGAGGTCTTTTCGGATGGTGTCGAGCAGCAACTGGTATTTGCTAAACTGGCTGGCATCAATGTTATTCAGCGCCAACAGCAATGACTCCAGTTCGTTGATCTGGCTCTGGCTATTATGATCTTTACGGCTCTCAAGACGCTTCAGACGATTCGCCACTACGCTGGCACACGCCATCGGGCTGGAAAATAGCGCTTTTTCGAGGGTTATCTTGAACAGACGACCTTTGTTAGACTGGGCCTGTTCATCGTCATCATCACGGAACTGACTCTCAACCAGGCGACGGTATGCTTCTTCTTCGGCACCGGATGCCAGGCGAGTCAGTTTGACAATATTGCGCTCGGGGAACTCGCCAGACATCTGATCTTTCACGTCTTTTTTGAAGCGACGGACAACCAGATTTTTATCGGCAAAGTCGGCGTATTCATACTCTTTCGGGTTGGCGATCGCCGTCGGGTCAAGCATGTTCATCAGGCTGGCAAAACTTTCAGCTTTACCATCATGCGGCGTTGCTGAAAGCATAATCAGCGTATCGCTGCGCCCGGCGAGCAGTTTTGCCAGTTTACTGCGTAACGAACTGGTTCCACGTTCTGCGACGTTATGGGCCTCATCAATGACAATAATATCCCACCAGGCATTTTCCAGATGGTGACGATATTCAATGTCTTGTTTCAGCGTATCGATGGAGATAATGGTCTTGTCAAAATAGTGAAACGGGTTGTGGTTGGTAGGGATGCGGTTACGCACCTTTTGTAAACCAGCAGAATCCAGGCGGGTCAATGGGATCGCAAAACGGCTCCAGAACTCCTTCTGGAATTGTGTCAGCATCGATTTAACCGCCAGAACCAGAATACGTTTTCCGCGCCCACGACGGATCAGTTCCGAAACCAGAATACCGGCTTCCAGCGTTTTACCCAGACCGACAGCGTCGGCAATGAGTATCCGCTGGCGCGGCTGTGCCAGCGCCATCCGCGTAGGGTCGAGCTGAAACGGCATGGAATCCATCGCCGCCAGATGACCAAAATGGACTTTACTGTCTGTCGGTACGCGTTGGCGTAACTGACTTTCGATATACAACTGCGCCGCCTGATAATTGGTGGATTCATCTTCCACCAAATGCGTTTTTGCGGGATCCAGGATCTCTACTTTTTGTTCCAGTTTGGTCAGAAATAACCCTTCTTTACCGCGCACAAGCTCTGAAATACCATCGCAGGTCAGCAAATACCCACCATCACCACTGTCATCCGCCCGGCGAATACGCCATTCGGCATCACGAATAACCACCCGCATACCAGGTGCATAATTTTGCTTATTCATCGGTTTTTCTGTCTATTTGGGGCAGTGGCGGTAACGTCATCCTGAAAAATGTGGCGCGGCACACTGCGATAAAAAAGAGGGCCTTAAAGATATCATGAAGGCCCCCGGCAAAGTGACAAAATGGGAGGGAATGCGCATAATTTGCCCATGATTTTCAAACAAAAATTATTAAAAAGTGAGCTGGGTCAACTCCCCTGGAAGATATCCCCAGGGGAGCAATTATTTATCCAGCGATAATATAACTCCTAAGGTCATTACCCGGGGCAACAGCTCGTGCTCGCGTGTTTGCCAGCAGTTCAACTTGCTGCGGTACTCGCAGGGCAAAATCAAAGAAGGTATCTTCAATACAGCGCCAGTAGCTAAGCCCCATGTCGAGCAGGACATAATGCTGACTGCCATCGCTGAAGGTGACTGTCAGTTCTCGTCCATGCTCCGTACTCTGGTTATCCCCCGTTAACCAGCTAATTGCTCCCGGCCACGCTGGCCCCAGATATCCTTCTTCAAGTAAAGTGGTCACAACCTGCTGACGATCTTCCTCATTAAGCCACGCGTTATAGAGAGCGTCGTGTTGGCGAGAGTTGTAATCCAATTTTTTGACGCAAACAGTGAGGCTGGCGCGTTCCGCCATTCCCTGTCCAACCAGCTCGGTTAAGATTTCACCTAACAAACGCGCCGTGAATGGGCTATTAAGATAACGATCGCTGTACTCAACATGCGTTATCTCTTTGTGGCGGATAAATGCCTGCTTCCAGCCAGCGTGCTGTTGCGTGACTAACGACCAGAAACGCGAACCAAACCCTTCCAGCGGCCCGTCCAGTTGTTCGCAGAGATTGATGCGCACCGCCCCGGTGGGTAAGGCGGGCAGTAAATCTTCTGCACTTAAGATCTGACCCAAGAAGGTTTTTCCGGACGTTCCTTTAAGTGTCACTACTGGTGAAGACGCACTTTGTCCCCATAATTCACCAGGTGCAACGGTAGCGCTGTCGTCTGCGGCCCACTGTTGGCTTTGCCCTTCGCGAGTCACCTGCGCAAGCCAGCGTCCCTTTCCTTGCATGAGTTGCGCAGTGGCAATGGATTTCACTTGTAAGCGTCCTCCCGGCATCGCCGCCAACGCGGAAAGCTGATGTCTGGAGCTATCAGTTAAGTTTGCCAACGGCGTGGCCACCAGCAACTCAACATGCCCACCGGAGGAGGCAAACTGGAGCAACTCTTTAAATAATGGCCATTGGGCAAAATCCCACTGTTCCTGCGGCCCCGCAAGAACCAGCGAGCAGGAGTCATAAATCTCGCTGTTCAGGCATTGCGCAATACGTAAACTCAGCGGGTTAGTTTCAACCCGGCTACCATCGCCGAAGTACTGATATTCTGGCGCGAGGTTAAGTCGCTGCAACCGTACATTGGTAAGCAGGGTTAATGCATGGTGACGATCTAATCTGTTGACATAATGCTGACTGTCGTAGCTGAGCAAGCAGTGGTGACAGAATTTATCGCAACTGCAATCGAGCAATTTTCTGGCGTAATTAAAGACATCAGCCCAATGGTCGATCAATTGCACTGCATAACCTGCACCACCCGCATTATTGTCGTAAATGAAGATGGAATATCCGGTATAGCCATTGATATCGCGCGCTTGCTGCGTCGTCACGCCCAGCTCAGTATTTTCGATACCCAATTTATGCGCTAACCCTTCACGCAAAGCGACCGCAAGGGATCGCGCGGCAACCTCATCACGGATCAACAGGCCATTATCATCATTGAGTTGCAGCTCAACCATATCTGTACGACTGCTATACCCCAACCAAAGATCTTTATGCACATGACCGTGGCACAATTTATTGCTCCCCTGACGATCGTTACTGCCCCCTCGCAACAGGTAATGCGTATTTTCCCTCTCTGGGTTCTTAAGATTTTCAGGGGTACGCTGGGGTTGATTTTGAGATTCTGCCCGACCACATGAGAGGCAAATTGCGTAGCCGTGCCCAAATTCCCCTTCACTGAAGTGGAACAATTCCCCACTATGGCTAAAACGGTAACGTCCTAGCCCAGCATCGGGTAAAGAAACCCACACCGAAGACGGTACAAGAACACGTGGATCTTTCCAGGGAAGTTGTGCAGGCATGGATACATCATTATGCGCCTGATAACGGATATCTGTCGCAAAACCAACAGGCTGTAAATAACGCTTCACATCAAGTTGCTGTATATCCGCTTTGCAGTGACTACATTCGACAGGACGGGTAGTACTGGTTGCCCCCGCACCACATTTACGACAATGCCAGAACCACGGAATATGATGATCGCCTGACAGCTCCTGCCCGCTGGCAAGTACCTTGCCAAGCATAATGCCCGAGGAACGATATACTTTTCCGCCCAATACCACATCTGCACCTGGAGCATACTCGCGTAATGCTGTAGGCAAATCACGGCTGGGCAATTTTTCAATACGACGAGAAAAGCTTTCTCCCCCTTCATTAGGGTCAGCCTGAGTAGCTTTTATTGCGCGACGTTTTTCCAGCTCATCTGCCGTCAGATAATTGAAATTGACGACGCCAACCGGGAAACCATGCCCCGGCAGGAACGCTTCACTAATGAGTTTAGAAAACAGATATGCACCGCGATAATCACGAAGCTGATAAGCGATGGCTTTACCTGCTGGCGTTTCTTCCCACGCGCTGTTATCCGCCTTCAACGCTTCGATATTTTCCAACAGTATCGCAAGTTGGCTTCTCCAGCGGATATCAACCTGCTGCATCATTGCTTGTGTGCGGGTCAAGAGCTGGGTTGCCGTCAATGACATCAGGACGGTTCCCTGAGTAAGGCGTTTAAGTTTATCCGCCAGCTGATCGGCCTGGTTATTTAACCAATGGAGAAAACGAAGACACTGGCTCTCATCACCTTCAAAGAACCATTTGCAACTCAGTTTTGTCGCATCAGGAACTTCAGCTCGTAAAAACAGACCTAAAACCAGGGCATTAACATGTCGTTGAACAATACTGCTGCTCCCAAAACGAACCCGTGGCGCACTGGCAGTAGTGTTGAACGCCCAGAGGGGGTCTTTGAATACCTCCATTCCATGCGCCGTGTTTTTACATAACGTAATGGCAGCAGATGCACTCTCTCCACGTCGACCCGCGCGGCCTGCACGCTGCAAATAATTTGCCGGAGCTGGAGGAACGTTGTTCATTGCCACCAAACTCATACCACCAATGTCCACCCCCATCTCCATGGTCGTGGAGCAGTTCAGCACATTAACTTTGCCTGACTTAAATTGTTTTTCATTAAACTGGTTCTGCTCAGGCGTTCTCTGCGCAGAGTGTTCCTCCAGACGATACCAGCTATCTTTCAGGGCCAGTCGGTCGCTGCGAGTAGACCATAATCCTTCCTCGCGGGCATGTTGAATCAGCGCATTACTTTCCAGCCACTCCAGACGTTCTTCTCGGGCGATTTCTCCACCACCAGACAAACGCCAGTGACGTACAGGAAGCTCAGGCATTTCAATCAACACTGCTTTTTCAGGTGCAATTTCTTTGCTACCCGGCAAATACGGAGAGTATCCCAGTAACGTGACGTCTAACGCACGTCGAGTATAGGGGCAACGCCACACTTGCTTTGGACTGTAAAATTCAGCTTGTTGTTTAATATCCAGCTGATAACCCGACTCAAACTGACGTAAGCAGGGTCGAATTGCATCCCAGACCTCAATCATTAAGTGGTTAACTAACGATTTCCAGTGAGCCTGCTCAGGTTGTATTGCCGGAAAGACTGCAATTAATAGCTTAATGACCCGGTTATAATGGCGATCGCGTATTTGTGGCCAAAGTTGATCACGTTTCTGCCCTTTGTTTTTTTTATCTGGACCCTGGAGCATTTTTACCGGGAAACGAGCCCCCATCCAGCGAGGGTATTGCTCGTTTTCGTAAAAAACGGCACTGTTTTCACGTATAAAGAAATCAAGAGTAATCTTCAATAAATTACGCCATTCCGCTAATTGCTTATCGGGATCGGGTAATAATGTCTTCCAGTCCTGCGGGCAGGTTGTAACTTTATCAATAAATGGATAGTGAATGGCTACCAGACCCAGACTTTCGAGGGTCCAGGCATTTTTAGGGCGGCGACCAAACTCACTGTATAAACAAAAATCTGCAAACTGTTGTTTAGTAAGATCAAGCCCAGACAATTCTTTAAAACTGCCTCTCATTCTATCGGCAAGGTCCACACTGCCAACCAGCTGTTCAGACAGTGTTTGCCATGACATGGTTTTCTTCTGCTGATTGCCAGAGTTAGCCTGGAGTATTTGCATCGCTTCAGCATGATCCGGGCTTAAGGAACTCACCATCGGCTCGATAATTTTAAGTGCCTGAATGTCCGCCGGGCTAAGCTCTTCATTAGCAACCATCGCTTTTTTCAGCGCGTCAATAGAGTTTTTTAAAGGAAGGATAGAAAACTGGGTAATAAAACTCTCTAACAATGCGCAGTGTGCCGGGCTGAGCTTTGCTGATGGCTCATTAATATTGGCCAACTCCTGGTAGCAAAGAGCTCGCAACGTCGCTTTATCGGCATCCTGCTGTAAGCGGGCAGAAATTCGGGCAGTGCCCTGACGTGAATCCGTAAAGGTGAGCAGACGTCGACCATTAAACGGTCCTAACTGCTCTTCTCTTGTCTGCGGTAATGGTGAAAACTCCAGCAGAGTAGGAATAATTTCATTTAAAAAAAAGGGCGCGCCAAGTCGAAGCGGACGGAATAAAGGATTATTTTTTCGTTGGGTGTCACCACAGCAAACACAAGCAAAGGAATTATTACGTCCCTCACCTCGAGATTCCGGTCTTAACAGGTTTATTTCATAGTGTTTTTGCGCTTCACTATCAATTTTCCCCGCCGTCGTTTCTTCCAGTGAAATGATATATTTTTCACCATCGATCGCAATCAGACGATCAAATTGAGAGTTATTGTCTAATTCGTCGTTGTCTTCATCTTCAGAATAAACATCTACATCAAGAGCAAATTCATCCACTTCGGCAGCGGCGGGTTGCGCTACCAACCAGTTCGTTCCATCACCGCGCACCTCCTCTTTGGCAGACAAATAAGCTGAACCACACCCGGAGCAACGTAAAACTTCAAATACCGGCGCACCACAGTCACAATATTGGCGTTGCTCAAACCATACCTGACCAAATGGCCAGTCACTCTGATTTAATTCATGCGCTTTATGTGAGCATTGTTTGTTTGAACATGCCCATAGACCCGCCAGTGTTCTGATAAACCCATGCATACGTAATGGCGTAAAAGCCAGTTCACCTTCTCGCGATCTCGCCATTAGGTCGAGGAGTTGCAGTAACTCACGGTGATTAATATCTGGCCAGGTTCTTCTGGCAACATTGAGCAACTCACTCAAACGTACTGCCTGCCGTCCGGGATGAGTTAACGCTTGACGCAATTGCTGGGCCACACGGTAATGACAAAGCTGTTGGTAAAGATCCTGAGGGCTCAGAGATTTAAGAGAAGTTAAAGATGTGGGGTATTCATGACGAATCAGCGACTCCGATACCCGCGGTATTTGTCGATAGCCGCGAACCACTTTGACATCACGTTCTGTAACGCCCGCAAGATCAGCGACAAATTTAGCAAGCTCCTTATTACCTTCAGGAGAGTCTTCACCAATAGTGGCAGAGGTCGCGATAATCTGCACAGGTTTATCTGTGCCTGGTCCAACATTGAAAGCCTGCATAACACGACGTAAAAGCAGCGCTAACTCAGCAGCCTGAGAACCAATATAACTATGGGCTTCATCCAGGACGATATACTTTAACATTCCCTGAGACTTTTCGATGATTGGGGCATCTTTACGACGAATCAGCATATATTCCAGCATGGTGGTATTCGTCACCATGATGGAAGGTGGTGCTTCGTAAATGGCTTCCCGACTCAAAGCTTGTTCAGGTACTTTCAACTGATCTTCCTGAACTTCGTATTTGGTATGCCGGGTTTCGCCATTATATAGCGCGAAGCGTATTTTCCCCTTAAATCCGCGCGTCCATTCGCGAAGCCGCTCCTGTTGGCTGTTAATTAATGCATTTAACGGATACAAGAAAATAGCTTGTGTCCCTGTTAGTGACTGACGGGTCGATTTTTGCTGACGAATAAGATCTTCCAGAACCGGTACCATAAAGCATTCTGTTTTCCCGGATCCCGTACCGCTGCTCACTAACAAGGATTTTTTGTCTTCCAGAATCGTTCGCCACGCCGTAAGTTGATGACGAAATGGCACCGGCGCTTTACTCAATGCATCAACCAGCGGGCTGGAAATTAGCTTGTCCCGCAAATCCTCCATTGTTTCATCCGCAGGCATCCAGCCGAACGTGCTTTCGAATACCGGGTCTGCAAGCAGTGACCCCTCCTGACCGGGAGGCTGGAAATATTGTGATTCCAGATAATGAGTCAACGACTTGCTCCGCAATGCCAACTGACTTACCACCGACCTCACCGCGCGCTGATGAAGCTGATTTAGAAGTGGCGCATAATGCAGTTGCTGAACGTCCATCAATGACATACTCCTGCTTGTTCAAAATAATATTGATAGATTACCCCTAATTGCTGCGGGGCTTGCTGATAGTGGAATTCAAAAAGCGCAGACAGTTGATGTATCAAGTTATTATCTTTTTGGGTTAACAGCGCTGCGACTAACATCAAATTAAAACGTTTTTCAAGCCGTGAGTGATATTTATTTTTAATCCAAAGCTTATTAAAAACAGATTTTAACTCTGGAGTAATAGCACTAGACCAAAGTTCTTTAGGGAAGATACTGATACGCCCAAAGCTGTCGGGGTTCCTTAATAGCATCTGTTTAGCTTCATTAAACTGCTCACGACTAACAGTTGGCAAGACATTACAACCGGCTGGTAGGAGTTCGCTATATGTAAGTAACATATTCGCAATGGGAGCCAGACGACGATCGATATGTGCACGATGGTTCATAAAAGCAATAAAGGGTTGCAATATATGTAATGCTAATGTTTTATCGTTAATCTGTTTTTCCAGATAAGCCCAACACTTTTGAAAAACATCTTTCCAGATTGAAACGGGAATCCATCCCCATGAAAAGGGTAATTCTTCCTGTATATCATAAATCGTATCGCTATCACCAGAAAGACATGATGATATTAACAACTGAACAACTACGCGGTAATTACTCGAAATACCTCTGAACAAATCCAGATCCAGCAAGGATAAGCCATTATTCATTTTGTATTTCTTAATATACTCCGTTAATAAACAGCAATAATTTTGCAAAGGATTGTTATCTATTTCAAAAATTAGCTCATTAAAATATTTTTTTCGCTGTTCGGAATCCGCTTCGCATAGAGCATTAAGTAATAAATCATTTGTCTGTAATACAGGTAGCCCCCATTTAATTACTGGTGCAATGCGAGCTGTACCATCAAGTTTCCCCACAATTAACCATGGGCTATCCTGAACATTCAGAGCTGAAAGATCATAAGCAAATTCATCTTTTTTTAGCAACGATATGTGTAAGCCAGGATCCTTAAGAGAAATAGCATCAACAACCAGCTCGTCTATTCTATTTGCAGGAAAAACAACAGAATTTTTTATATCAACCAGTAACCCTTGATCGTGTTCAATAAAACTACCATCGTAGCGTTTAATACTGAGTGTTGCTTTATCCTTTCCAAATCTGTCAGAGTAAAAATCAACACATAATGTACTATTGCTGTTCCATGCACATGCCAGCATAGCATTTAGCAAATTATAGTTCTCATAAAGTGAAATTTGTTTTAATTTGTCATTGCATCCTGATAAAAGAGGAAGGTCGGCATGTAAATAACGGAATTTTTCAGCTACTGGATTTTCATCCAACAACTCGATATTAAGATATCCTCTTCCAGCACAAGATATGGTTAACAACTCAGCATCTATTCCATGCAAATGCGCTATAGATGCCACACCATCAAAATGAACAGAACCATCATGAGTTACAAATCGGCCACCGCTAACCGGCTTAGGTAATAATAGTTTAAGATTAGAACCATCTTTCCAGGAGACCCGTAAATCAACGGTATTTTCCAGCATCTCCGATGAATTATAATAAATAGAACACTCGTTTTGTGAATAATCGGACTTAAGTGTTACTTTTTCATTGTTTGAATATTTGTCAATTCTAGTATCCGTTATACCAGAAAGCATTATGATGCCTTGCTGAGCACTCTCAGGTATAATATTAATATCGAAGTCTGCTGGTAAAACTACAACTTTACCGCTAAATAAAACCTCATCATTAACTATTCGTCTGACTTCTATCTGTCCTTTTGGCATTTCTGATGCGACAGAATACCAAGCATTGTTACCTGAACGAATGGAACGCCAAAAAAGTTCTTTCTCCGGTACAATGCCATATTGCAGATCCTTTTTCCAACCGATCTTCGGCCAGGCTCGATGGACAGGATAATCCGATTTAACCAGTTCAACTTCTGTCGATTTAATATAATATTCAATCGCAGAATCATAAAGTTGCTGGGTACGAATTGTACAAACTGCACCATCATGTAAAACAACGCTAAATACTCCACTTATTTTAGTTAAGCTGCGTTCACTGTTTTTCAGCAACCTTGGGATATCAAACTCACCTTCTCCACTAATATCTAAATGGCTATTTTTCGGTAGCGAAATAAACAGAGCATTTAGCCTGGAACTCACAGACCCCATACCGACAAGTTTTAGCTGCGATTCACTCTCATTCATCGCTTCAAAAACCCAGGGGAGTTCTTCAGTAAGTTCATAACCGCCTTTTGGAATTGTGTGGCCTAACAGAATTGGACCTTCATGAAGCGACAACGAGATTTCGGCCATTGCATCTGCACCAGAGAGCTTTTGCATCGCAATAGGTAATAACTCGACCCGCCAATCTTGCTGCTCATAACGGCTTAGCATTGCCAACCTTGCCCCGCCATTTCTCCATTTTCCTGAAATGATGAGTCGGGTCTGCTCCGGCTGAATATTGCATTCAAACAAAGAGGTTAACTGTTCTGTACGCATTGTGGCCGGGAATCGGAACCGGGCATCACAATACCAACTGTCATCAACATCGACCCAGATTCTTTCAACCTGAAGACTACTTGCACTGCGTATTTCAGAAGATTGAGAAAGTAATCGCCTTACAATCTCTGCAGCATTCGCTTCGGGGAGAACGAGTGGAAGTTGAAGATGCCAGTCTGGAGAGAGCTTACGTAATGCAGAAACGGGATCACTGCTTTGAGGTGGATGCTCACTAAGTAATCGGCAGAGAGTCTCGCAGAATTCACCGGCTATTTCATAGACCAGTTCGTTTTGCATTGTGACAGGAATCGTATCTCCTAATTCTTGTGCAATTTTAGCGGCAGGATATTGAGATGCTTGCCCACGAAGCGCCTGATATATCCTTCTGAAATAGGTAATCAAATAACCGCTCTCATTTTCAATCATGCGGATAGGTAAACCACCTTCACAAGCCAGTGTATGCAGATAACCCGAAGCTTGCCCCAGGTTTCTTATCTTTCTTTTCCAGTAGCGAATGCCATCATTAACCAGCTTCTGTCGATGAACATACGGAACTTTCCAGTCAATAGAATCTAAAATTGTGTCCCATTTAGGGTGTCCGACCGTATGAGTCCGGCGGATAAACTCTGCGGCATATATGCTAAATAGAACATCGCTATAGGAAATGAATATCGTTCTTGGATAACTACGGGGGGCATATGTACGCAGTAGTTCTGCCAAACTTTCGTACTCTGTATCAGTACAACGGTAAGCATATAACGCCCGTCCATCAGCTCCGGATAATGAACGGCGACTAAAAAACATGTTAAGCCATTGCAAAAGTGGGTTAACTGGAGTTTTCACAAGCAACCTGCCTTCCTTTGATACAATTCGTAACAGGTTACTATCATCATAAAAAAGCTCAACCCGATGAACTCGCTAAAAATGAGACAAATCATTTATATCTCGAAAAAACTTGTTACAATCATGAGCGCTACACCGAACTTAACCATATAAATTATGTGTGTTTTGTTTATTTTTTAAACAATTACAACTATCCATTATTTACACAGGTATCAAAATGTTAGCGCAGCTTTTTGAGCAGTTGTTTCAATCGATAGACTCTACACTGATCACCAATATTTTCATCTGGGCTGTTATATTCGTATTTTTATCAGCGTGGTGGTGTGACAAAAAAAATATACATAGTAAGTTTAGAGAATATGCTCCAACCTTAATGGGGGCATTAGGTATTCTGGGTACTTTCATTGGTATTATTATTGGGTTACTCAATTTTAATACTGAAAGTATTGATACCAGCATCCCCGTATTATTAGGCGGCCTAAAAACAGCATTCATTACAAGCATTGTAGGTATGTTTTTTGCCATTTTATTTAATGGAATGGATGCTTTCTTTTTTGCCAATAAACGAAGTGCGTTAGCAGAAAATAACCCTGAATCTGTTACACCTGAACATATCTATCATGAATTAAAAGAGCAGAACCAGACTCTGACTAAATTAGTCTCGGGTATTAACGGTGATAGTGAAGGTTCTCTTATTGCTCAAATAAAATTACTACGTACTGAGATTAGCGATTCCTCGCAGGCACAATTAGCTAATCACACTCATTTCAGTAATAAGCTTTGGGAACAACTTGAACAATTTGCAGATCTAATGGCAAAAGGTGCTACAGAAAAAATTATTGATGCTTTACGACAAGTCATTATTGATTTTAATGAAAATTTAACTGAACAGTTTGGTGAAAACTTTAAAGCACTTGATGCCTCTGTAAAAAAACTTGTTGAGTGGCAGGAAAATTATAAAACGCAAGTTGAGCTGATGTCAGAACAATATCAACAAAGTGTCGAGTCTCTGGTTGAAACAAAAACTGCGGTTGCCGGGATTTGGGAAGAATGTAAAGAAATTCCTCTGGCTATGTCTGAACTGCGTGAAGTGCTTCAGGTGAACCAACATCAAATCAGCGAACTCTCCCGCCATTTAGAAACCTTTGTCGCCATCCGCGATAAAGCTACAACCGTATTACCTGAAATACAGAACAAAATGGCTGAAGTGGGTGAACTGCTGAAATCCGGAGCTGCAAATGTTAGTGCATCTCTTGAGCAAACCAGCCAGCAAATACTTCTTAATGCAGATTCAATGCGCGTGGCCCTGGATGAAGGTACCGAAGGATTCAGACAATCGGTTACCCAAACACAACAAGCATTTGCCTCGATGGCACATGATGTCAGCAATTCCTCCGAAACTCTAACCAGCACGTTAGGTGAAACAATTACTGAAATGAAACAAAGTGGTGAAGAATTCCTGAAGTCACTAGAGTCGCACTCGAAAGAATTGCATAGAAATATGGAACAAAATACGACTAATGTAATTGATATGTTCAGTAAGACTGGTGAAAAGATTAACCATCAACTATCCAGTAATGCCGATAATATGTTTGATTCAATCCAGACATCATTTGATAAGGCAAGTGCAGGGCTGACTTCTCAAGTCAGAGAATCAATTGAAAAATTTGCTCTATCCATCAACGAGCAGTTACATGCTTTTGAGCAAGCAACTGAACGTGAGATGAACCGTGAAATGCAATCATTAGGTAATGCTCTGCTTTCAATCAGCAAAGGTTTTGTCGGTAACTATGAAAAACTTATTAAAGATTACCAAATAATTATGGGGCAGTTACAAGCATTAATTTCTGCTAATAAACATCGAGGGTAATCGATCATGGATAAGATTATAGGGAAACAATTACCTAAAAAAGATCAAGATAATGAACACTGGGTATCCATGTCAGACCTAATGGCAGGGCTGATGATGGTTTTTATGTTCATATCTATTGCTTATATGCACTACGTACGTATTGAAAAAGAAAAAATTAAAGAAGTTGCCGTAGCCTACGAGAATGCTCAGTTACAGCTTTATAATGCTCTGGATATTGAGTTTGCAAAGGATTTGCAAGACTGGGATGCAGAGATCGATAAGCAGACTCTGGAGGTTCGATTTAAATCACCGGATGTTTTATTTGGCTTAGGAAGCACAGAGCTTAAACCAAAGTTTAAACTCATTCTTGACGACTTCTTTCCTCGCTACCTAAAAGTTCTTGATAATTATCAAGAACATATTACTGAAGTCCGCATTGAAGGTCACACAAGTACTGACTGGACTGGAACAACGAATCCTGATATTGCTTATTTTAATAATATGGCACTATCACAAGGTCGTACACGTGCAGTATTACAATACGTTTATGATATAAAAAATATCGCGACACACCAACAATGGGTTAAAAGTAAATTTGCCGCAGTAGGTTATTCATCTGCACATCCCATTCTTGATAAAACCGGCAAGGAGGATCCTAATCGCTCTCGTCGTGTCACCTTCAAAGTTGTAACAAATGCCGAGTTGCAGATTAGAAAGATTATTCAGGAGTAAGAGATGAAATTATCTATCGACATTTCAGAACTTATTCAATTAGGGAAGAAAATGTTACCAGAAGGTGTCGATTTTTTTCTGGATGAATCCCCTATTGACTTTGATCCTATAGATATTGAGTTATCCACGGGTAAAGAAGTTAGTATCGAAGATCTTGACCCTGGTAGCGGGCTTATCTCTTATCATGGCCGCCAGGTTCTTTTATATATTAGGGACCATTCAGGGCGTTATGATGCGGCTATCATCGATGGCGAAAAAGGAAAACGTTTTCATATTGCCTGGTGCAGAACTCTTGATGAAATGCGCCATAAAAATCGATTTGAAAGGTATCATGCAACTAACCGCATAGATGGTTTATTCGAAATTGATGATGGTTCAGGTCGGAGCCAGGATGTTGATTTACGGGTATGTATGAATTGTCTGGAACGACTTAATTACAAAGGAAGTATTGATAAACAAAGGAAAAGAGAGATTTTTAAATCATTCTCATTAAATGAGTTTTTTTCAGATTATAGTACCTGTTTTCGTCATATGCCTAAGGGTATCTATGACAAAACAAATAGTGGGTATGTCGAAAACTGGAAAGATATATCAAAATCAATACGAGAAAAGGCCAAGTATACTTGTAATGATTGTGGTGTGAATTTATCAACCGCCAAAAACTTGTGCCATGTCCATCATAAAAATGGCATCAAATATGATAATCACCATGAAAACCTTCTTGTTCTGTGTAAGGATTGCCATCGTAAACAACCCCTCCATGAAGGTATATTCGTTACCCAAGCTGAGATGGCTATCATTCAACGTTTACGTTCCCAACAAGGGTTATTAAAAGCCGAATCCTGGAATGAAATATATGATCTGACTGATCCATCAGTACATGGTGATATTAATATGATGCAACATAAAGGCTTTCAACCTCCTGTTCCTGGGTTAGATCTTCAAAACTCAGAACATGAAATTATTGCAACCGTAGAAGCAGCATGGCCAGGCCTTAAAATTGCAGTTAACCTTACTCCCGCCGAAGTCGAAGGATGGAGAATATATACCGTGGGTGTGCTGGTTAAAGAAATACAAACAGGAGCCTTTACGTCAGCAACGTTGTAAATTCCGAAACTCCGTGAAAGTTAAGACTTTCACGGAAGATAAATAAAATTTTCCTGATTTGTGACTCAAATTACAAACGTCGTTTATGGCATAACTTGTCTGTTTTTTTGGTGTAATAGGTATAAAGGCATATGCTATGGTTAGCCTTATATTTAAAACTTTCCTCATACGGGTGAAGGTTAAAGCTTGGTAGATAGGTTACAGTCACAATGAATAAAGCAATAACGGTGCTTGCTATAATGATGGCTTCATTTTCCGTAAATGCGTATGTATTACCGGAAACGCCTGTGCCATTTAAAAGTGGTACCGGAGAAATTGATAACAACACTGTCTACATTGGTTTAGGTAGCGCAGGTACGGCATGGTACAAGCTGGAGAAACAGACCAAAGATAAAAAAATGGACAGCGTTAGCTGCATTTCCTGGTGGACCGAGAGATCAAGCAACCTCTGCATTTATTGATGGCAATCTGTATGTGTTTGGCGGCATTGGCAAAAACAGCGAGGGCTTGACTCAGGTATTTAATGACGTACACAAATACAACCCCAAAACCAATAGCTGGGTTAAATTGATGTCGCACGCGCCGATGGGCATGGCGGGTCATGTGACATTTGTACACAACGGCAAGGCTTATGTTACTGGCGGTGTTAACCAGAATATCTTCAACGGCTATTTTGAAGATCTTAACGAAGCTGGAAAAGATTCAACATACCGAACGCCGGAGAACTGGACGACGACACCACGAAGCAGTCATTTCAGTCGGGGGATGATTGTAGACAAATTTGTTGACGCTATTTTGCGGTTTTGGCGTGAAGGGTGAGCATTCATTAATTTGCATCCATCAACGCTTTTAACTGCTCCGGCGAAAACGGTGGTTTGCGTCGGTGCAACATCGCATGGCAATTAGGGCACACAGGAAGCAAATCATTAACTGGATCCAGCTGGTAATCCTCTTTAATGGCTGAAAGCGGCACCAGGTGATGCATATGGATAAAACCCTCAGCGATATCGCCATAGATCTTCACCAGATCAACGCCGCATACGTTGCACTGGCATCCATGATGTTCGACCGCTTTATCTCGGGCCTTTTTATCGCGTTCATAGCGGTTTACTGTCACCTTTATCGCCGCACCTTCAACGTATGTCTCCTGCGACGGCAACTCATCCGGGAACAGAACGTCGGCTATGGGAGCCGCAGCGGCTTTATCCTGATGAATATGAAATCCCTGCTCTATGAGTAGTTTGACGCATTTAGATTTTATTCCGCCGGTGAAATCCGCAGGGGTAAATTGCGTCCCCGTCATCAATGTCGCTGCGATGCCAGCAATCGCCTTCGAGGGGTAACGTCGGCCATGATATTCAATCTTATACAACCGCGCAGGCTGGAACTGATGAGTTTCTCCCGCATCCCATAAATGGATAGCTTCGATGATATACCGCCGCGGAAGATGATCGGGGAGTTTATTCATGGAGAATGTCCTTATACGTTCTCAGAACAGGCAGCAAAAAAACAAATGAGATCAAGGTAATATATCTTCACTTGCAGGCTTGAACAGCAGAAAATTTGCGAGCATGATCGCAACTATTTCACTGCCAGGGATATCAATGGCTTCCAGTAAATCGCTACAGCAGGCAATCGCCAATATAAAAATCTGGCACAAGGGTGAACAGCGCGCGCCGCATAAACCATTGTTACTGCTATACGTATTAGCGGGATACCTGAATGGGCATCCGCGCCTTTTCGATTATGGATTGGAAATCTACGAACCTCTGCACAATTTACTGGAACGTTTTGGGCCACAGCGTTCACAGTACCGACCTGATATGCCGTTCTGGCGATTACAAGGCGACGGATTCTGGCAATTACACAATGCCGAGCTTTGCTCAACAGCAGGGAGCAGCCGACAACCGCCAGTGAAGGAACTGAACGAATACCACGTTGCAGGCGGTTTCGATGAACAGCACTACGCCCTGGTAACCGGCAATAAAAAACTCATCAATACTCTGGCGCAACAGATACTCGAAGCGCACTTCACCGAGAGTATTCAGGAAGAAATTGCTGACGAGCTGGGTTTTGATCTCCAGCAAATCCGTAAACAGCGTGACCCGTTATTTCGCAAAAATGTATTACGCGCTTATAACTACCAGTGCGCGATATGTGGCTTTAATATGCGCCACGACGACACCACCGTCGCGCTGGAAGCGGCGCATATAAAATGGAAACAGCACGGCGGTCCTTGTGAAATTCCTAATGGCCTGGCGCTTTGCGCAATTCACCATAAAGCCTTTGATAAAGGATCGATTGGCCTGGATGAAAATATGCGGGTACTGGTCTCGGATGCGGTAAACGGCGGAGGGATCGTTGAGAGATTATTCTGGGATTTTGATGGGAAAACTATTGCGTTGCCACAGGTGCGTAAAAATTACCCTTTTGAGGGGTTTGTGGAGTGGCATCGAAAAGAGGTTTTTAGGGGGTGAGGTTGATAACTATCGCGTCCCTATAATCTTGCCATCTCGTGCATTGAGATGTTAAAAGCTACAAATGTTCTCCCTATTTTTCAATGTAGACATTTATAGCAATATCAAAATTTATTGTTCAGCTTTTTCAACAACAAAACCATTTTGCCGTACAAACTCAATCAAGAGTTCAATATTAACAATGCCCCATTGATTAGAAATAGCAACAATTTCACCAGAGGGAAGTGTAATCAACGCATCTTCATTAATATGATAGCGACTTTTTTGCTTCTCTGGTATCTGATCGATAAGCATAACCGTACGTTTTTTAAAGTCATCACTTAATCCATTTATTAAATCATTATAACTTGCAGGATTAAATTGTCTTATCCAATCACGTAATAATTCAAGCGCTAATTTACGTTTATTAAGTTCTTTATCTTTATATATATACCACGTATAGTCCTTCTCTTTTTTCTGACTGCTAATTAGCTGTTCATCACGTTTTTCACGAAATTTAACTTGATATTCTTCCAATTCAGGAACCGGTATGATTTGCTCTGCATTGATTAGAACATCATCATTAAATCTATAAGGCGTCAGACGAACACATCGAATGTCTACCCCCTTATCTCTTAACCAAATCGCAGTGGTAGTCAGTTCCTTGCTAAAATCCGATGATGCCAAAACAATTCTGATATCTTTTCCGAAATCAACAAGCTCAGTTTCATCCAATTCAACAAATTCAAGTATTTTTTCTTTCGCATCGGCATCGCAGTTTTGTTTTTTCAAATACGTCTGGAAATATTCACATGCTTTCGCAAAACTCATTGTGGAAATCATCGCCGCATATCGTAGTGCCTGTAACTCCATATGCGCCCCCGTTTCATCACGTTTTAATTCGATAACCACTAAATTTGCCTGTTTATCGATTGCCAATAAATCAATTCGCCGACGGCTATCTTCCCAGTCAGAAAACTCTTCGGAAATCACCAGACAATCAGGAGCAATAATATCTATATTTTTTTTGATTGCTTCCTGTAAATCATAACGTTCCTGTAATCCTTCCAGAGTAAAGGTCGTTTTTTCTAAAGCATGTAGTTCTTTATTTACGATATTGTACAGCGCCACGTTTATCTTCCTTTTTTAACTGATTTTACAGGAACTTTAACACAGTAAAAATTTTATTTCCTGAGCTGTAATCGATTAAGCTGATGCATTCAATGGGAATGATATCACCTAAAAAGCACATTATGACTATATAAATAAACCTAAAGAAGCCACACCTTCTTGGGGTAGACGCTGGTGGATCGCCAGAAGAGTCTTCATTTCTCGTAAAACAAACTTTGGCATCCAGCCACACTGTAACTCGAAATCAAACCGTTCGTTGTTGGCGTTCCCTTCCGCTGTCATCAGGCCATTTAAGATCAGTTTATTATAAAGCCATTCATCTAAATGCAAGCTGATACCGTAATCATTAAGCAACTTACAACGCAACTGATGAGCGATTTTTAAGCCCGCAACATCCAGATCGCCAAAATAAAGTAGTTGTTCTACCTGTTCGACCTCAAGGAGTTGTGACACGCATTCCGCCTGACCGGAAACTTTGTTACCTGCGCCATAAATGACCAGTGACCAGCGAGTCTGTGCTCGATTAAGTTGGCATAGCCGATAATACACATCGGAGTTTTCAACAATGATAGCCGGAAGATCATGGCAACGAGATGACTCATACGGTAAAGGCGGCGCACGTCGAAACGCGCCCATATCAGCCAAAGTCAGAGTGACATGCTTCCAGCCATCAGGTGGCAAGGAGTCCAGAGCTTTTTCGTCACCAAATATAAGCAGAGACCGCTCACGATGTCCAAGCAAGCCCGGGAATAGCGACTTGTCGCCCCCGGTTTGGCGAAAAAGATATGTATTCAACTGTTGTAAGCGTGCCTTGATTGGCTGGGTAAGTTGTCCTGTAATACGTCGGGCCAACCAGGGATGCCAGGCTATTTCTGATGTTGTCTTCGTAGGAACGATGGCACCTTCGTAAACAAAAGTACTTGGCAGGCTCATACCCCGCCAGTAGCGCTGCCAACTCGCTTTGTGCTTAGGCTGAGCCCGCCAGTCCCTCTCAAGCAGTTGTGTAACAGCCTGACTCAGCAAATCAGGCACCTCCTGGCTCAAGGCCTCCTGGTTGTGTGCGCGTAATACCTCATCCAGCACCGCATTAGCTTTCACTGTACGCGCGGCCTTACCAGCGGCAAGACGATGTTTATTGGCTGTCGACTCCAGTCGGGATAGCCAGATCATTACGCTACTCATCTCATATCAACCTTAAATGACTGGATCGAACTGTGGCTTAGCAGCCAGAGAAGCCGCCCACAGGGCATGGCGTTCTTTATCAACGGTTACCAAATCGCGCCGCCTCAGTTTTTGAACTTTATTCAGGAAGAGATGGTTATCAAACATTGATTGGGCGTTTTCATCCGAAATACCAGTCAGGTAGATGAGCTGGATTTTATAGGCTTTGGCCATTTGGGTTTGAATGCGCATTAGATCATTGGCATTCGATTTACCCAGCGGGTTATCGGCTAACAAGAATCCTGCACTTGAAATACCCGTATCGTACTCTCGTACTTTACCAACCGTCACAAACAGTAAAAAGGCAGATGTAAGGCGCTGTCCACCCGAACCTTCAAGTCGGGTGACAGGAGTCCATTGTGGACGGCTGGCATTCGTCTTCAGCAAACGCACCTCCAGTTCCCCTTCGCCAAATACCGACTGAACCAAATCAGCTGTCAAGGCGTCCCGATTGGGCGCTCGGGGTATCTGTCCCCTGGCTATCCACTGCTGCAAGCGGCTGCTGGCAAAACCCCTGAGATCAGCGGCAACATCATTCAACCGGTCGGTCATTTTAATAATGGGCCGACCAGGCAGTACGGGGCAATCCTCAGGAATTTTGACCGACATCGCGCGCCTGAGAAGCTTAATCGCCCCTTCCAGATGAGCAGTCAGATGGGTGACAGTCAGATCAATCGAACGTTGGAATTGCTCGAGGCTGTCCTGCACAGCTTCGAATACCTGCGAGATCCCTGTACCGACCCTCTCCAAATCGCCCAGCACTTCATGATAAGTTGCGATTGAGTCCAACTGCCGTAAGTATTCCTGACTGGCTCGGGCGTCTGGATCCTTGGCCAACTCTTCTTCGATGCGTTTGCGGAATTTTCCCCAGACCGTAGAGACGCGCATATTTTGCTGTTTTAGCGTTTCATTTAAACCGGCATACACTTGGCATTGTGCAGCCAGATCGTCAGCATATTCTGTGATGCTCAGGATCCTACCAGGTAGACCTGCGGCAGAGCTCGGCGTAATGGGCTGGATCATCGCTTGAGCTGTTTTGGCGTTCTGTAGCCGCTCTTTCACATTTTCAATCTTTCTCAACAGCAGTGTCTTTTGTTCCAGTAGGAACTTGATCTGGTGTTCAATCGCATAAAGGTTATTGACGATTTCAGCCAGAGACGTTTGGATTGCCTCTATCTCAATGGGCTTCTCTTCCCAGACAAAATCCTCGTCAAGTGCTTTACTAGCCTCCTCACAGCTTTGGGAAAATTTTTGCAGAGTTACCTGAGAGCTAATTAGATTTTGCGTGAATTGCTTTTGCTGTTCTTTGAGGCGTACGATGCTGTTATTAATTACCGTTAGCTCATTGATGGCCGCAGCTTTTACCTCATCCGGATATGTATTGTAGGTGGGTTGAGCGGTCAAACGATCAGAGGCGTAACGTTGTACCTGTTCAGCATCTTTCAGTTGTTGCTTGAGAACGGTCACTTGATCACCGTTGGCTGCTTCGAGCAATTTTTTGTGCGCCTGAGCAGCCATCTCATGGGCATATTCAGGGCTTCGTCCTTCCATACCTTCAGTCGCCGTAATCTCTGAATAGAACGGTTCGTTACACAGATTACTCCAGCTACCTATCTGGATAATTAAAAGGGTTTTCTCGGAGCGTTTGTTCTTCTCGAGCTCGCTCAGCCGTTCCAGCCTCTCTCTCTGGGTGTAAAGAGTGTTCTTGCTTCGCTGAATCTGTGCAGCTAACTGCTCCAGTTTCATTATCGCCGTTTCACGCTTCGCCCATTCTTTTTCTACAAAAAGACTCACTTTATCATGTGCTTTTTCTGCCTGAATTTTCTGCTGTTGGGCGTTGTTTAAACGCACCTGGACATCTCTCTTCTCGTCACGCAGTGTTTGCTCATCATGCTCAGCTTGCTTAAGTGCTGCATCAGCATTTTCCAGTATTAATAGAGCCAGCTCCCGTTGGTCAAGCAGTCCCGCCCAATGCTTACCATACTGTTCGTAATGCCGACTCCAGTCATTCCTGAAAGATTCCAGTACTTTAAGGGCGCTCTCCGTAGCCTTCACACTGACTTCCTGCGACGCTACAGTATTCTCCAGGTCTTGCAGCCGGGTTTCGTAAGCGGCCTGGCTATATCCGTGCTTATCGGGGTTTGAGAGGACAACCTGTACTAATTCAGACGTTTCTCGGCGGAGATCTTGTGCTTCATCCAGCAAGTAAATAGCAATAGGTGCCTTCTTCCAGGGTAGGATCTCACTAATTTTATGGACCTGTTCAAACGTTACATTGTCGAGTGCGACCAGACTCAGGTAGCGGCCAGGGTTCTGATCGATCACCGCTGCAATCTTTTGTGCATCATCGTTGTAAGCAGAGGCCAAATAGTGTGGAAATGTCCATAGCTTATCCCGTGCAATGCCCGCAGCATAAAACGCTTCAAGTGCCTCATTGACCTGCTTAGCAACCAGTTCATGTCCCGTCACCCTCAACTCGTCCAGTTCGTGCCGGGCTTGCAGTAAACGCTCTTTCATTCCATTCAGCGTTTGAGCGTTCGCATTCAATACTTTGTCGAGCTGCAATCCACACAGCTCGCTGTGCCAACTCGTGTCTTCAATATCCAGATCATGTCGCGTTGACGTTGGCAGTTTTTGATAGTTTTTTGCTAAAACTAAAGCACTATCCACAGCCGACTGGTGTTTTTGTTCAGCCAGAATGAGTTTTTGCTGGGCCTCACTTTTCTCAATTGATGCCTCCCGCACAACATTCAGCTGTGCTTCCAGCGCCTGCTCTTTCTGATGAAGAATTGTATTAGCCAGTTCTTCACTCTGCTTTGCATCGCGTAAGGTTAATTCCAGTCGGTATTGGGCTGCTACTGGTGTTTCATCCTTCTGGATCAACCCAGCTTCACATAATTCATTCCGTTGCGATTCGCCCTGAAATTTGTCTCTTTTATATCCGTCACGCTCCGTTTCCAGACCACCCAACGTCTTTTGTATTTTATCGTATGACTGTCTGAGGACATGGCTTTCCCTGTCCATCTGCCCTAATTCTTCCTCAAGCGTAGCCTCCTGCTGGCGATGTCTGTCGATTGCCCACTCTAATGTGCCCAAGGCTTCGCCAGCAGTACGCTCGAAAATCACCTGTAGCGGCCTTTCCGTTTCACTTTGGAATACCTTCAGATCTTCATCTGCCTGGCGGTACTCATTCAGGGCCTTAGCATAGGCTTTGTAGTCTATAGCAGCGTGAGTAATCTCAATCTGGCGCTGATTGGTATCGGCCTCGTCTTGAAGCGCATCGACTATCGCTTTTTGTTTGTTGAACCGATGCTGCACGAGATCATATTCAAGCAGTGCTCTGCGCTTACCTAACTGCTCACGCAGAGACATCGCCTGGCCAATATGCGTTTGCAAACTATCCATGTTATCTTCAAGCTGTGTCTGTTCAACCTGAGCATCCCCGACAAAGGCTGCGAGATCGCGCATTGCTTCTCGGAAGCCATCATCCAGCAGTTGCTGCTGTGCCTGGATGCTTTCCAGCTGTTTAGCCGGATCAAGAAACGCCAGCCAGTTAGCCAGCACATCCTTCAGGAAGGACTCGTTACGACGAATCCCCTCTAACTCTCCCTGACGTTCAACTTCATGCGCTACCAGTTCCCGCAGCCGCTCAGCCGCATCTTTAGACATGGTGCAGGCGAAGAACGCGCCAAGGAAATCATGTTCAGTTTTGTATTCGATAAAACGGGTCAGGCCACCTTCTTCGGAGTTGAAGGTCACCATTGTTTTGATAAGATCAACGTTAATTTGTTGTTCCAGTAAAAATGCGCGCCACTCGTTCTGTCTGGTGGTTTTACGCCAATGCATACCGCCTTCACTACCGGCCTTGAGATTAAGCCAGCTATCAAAACTGCGCAGGCTATTGGCATAGGGGCGCAGCTCAGAATTGCGTTCCGCGCGGGAATAAGAAGGGACTTCATCAAACGGCGCGCCCATCAGGGAGTCGGGCGCATCACAAATAAACAGTGTGCGGTCAACATCATCTCCATTACGCTGATGAGCATGTCCTAGTAATAACGTTTGTCCTGATTCATTGACCATCTCAACCAAAACAACAGAGAGTTCTTTATAGAAGTAATTGCGGTAGTGGTATTCACTCTGGCGATGATTTGCCAGATATTGGGTGAAGTCACTAACGGACGGCTCAAAAATCGATAACAGCAGCGCGATGTAGGTCGACTTACCACCCCCATTCACAAGCTGCTGATAAGTACTGGTCACCACCTTCGCATTCCTGACGGGCGAGCGCAGGCCTTCAACAACAGGGCTACTGACCGCTTGAGACAGGCCAATATAGTCCAGTGTGAGGTCCTTGTAGAAAGCTTCTTCATGGCCTGCACCATCCATATAAACCCGTTTAATCAGCCACATACTTAAATCTCCGTCAAGCGTTGCGTTTCTGTGGTTCCAGTTGTAACTGGACGTTCATTGAGCGAAGGAAACTCCAGGGTATCTGCTAATGCTGCAAGATCGCTTTCAGCTAAATCGGGCGACCGTTCTTCTACGGCTGGACTGATGCTCATGACAAAGCGCACCGTCTCTTCGATGCCAGTATGGCGCAGATAATGTTTGAGTTTTTGGGTCGGATACCAGTCGGACTCTCCCGACAGACTGCTGTCTTCGGCCAGAAAGCCTTCCTCCTGCAGCAGTTGTATCCAGCGCGTTGCCATTTCTGTTTGCGAGCGAATACTTGAGACACGCCCTACCTTTTCGTCGTGTATACGGGGAATACGTTCTTCCTGCACAAACCTGGCCGCCATAAGTAGGCCATCTACGGTATCGTCACCCTCGGCCTTGCGCTGGGCAATCACCTGGTCGGCAACATTATTGAGCCTGGCTACCACCGAGGCGGCATTAATGGCGTTACTCTGACCGAACTCGACACGAACGGTGTCTGGAGTTGGAAACAAATCAGCCAGCAACGCAATCAGAGTTAAGCCTGCAAACAGGCGCTGTTCTTTCCGTTCCTTACCCTGTTGCTCAGCCATTGTTTCAGGTAGCAAGCGTTTGTTCAGCCAACCCAAAGATGGGGAAAACGGACCTCGGCCATCTGCAGCCAGTAATACCCCGTAGGTCTCATGAATCCCGAGATACCGCAATTTCATACCTGTCGCGACGCCACGGATAATCTCTGTGAACAGGGCATCACCTTGCAGATCAAGAGCACGTTGAATCAGCTCATCCCCCATTTTATATCCCAGTGAATTCATAATTGCCTGCGTGGCAATCTCGGCGTAGCGTTTAGTTTGTTGATGCGCGTTGTCGTACATAACTACTCCTCAAAGGGGTATAAGGGAGCAACCGTTAACAGTTTGATATTGTTAGCCCGCCAGAGCGTTGTTTCGATAGCGCCGTCTATCTCCACTTCTATTGCGGGATCGCTGTTAGCTGCCAGGCTGCCAATATGGAGTAAACAAACCTGTTGCTCTTGTTCGGATAATTCTTCGCCCTCATAGGCGTCAAAAACATCTCTAAAGCTCACATGCCCCCAATTCTTCAATCGGTCACTAACCCAATCGCTGCATTTTTTAATGACAGATTCAGGGATACCTCGCAGGTTGGTTTCAATAGCTACAGGCTGATCGGTGAGGTCCTGTATCTCATGTGGAAGCGCCTGTTCAAATCTATCGAGATAAAGGTTCAGCAGCGCCTCAAGGTCAAACAGAATGTGCCGATCATCATCCTGTCTTCGGGGAGCCAACAGGCGTGCGGTGAGATCATCGATTTCCTTTTCGACAGTGTCGGGGGAATGAGACAGCAAGGGCTTGAGTGCACCTTTTTCCAGTGTTTCCCGAAAGAGGGTATTATCTCTGGGAATAATGAGTTTCAGACGAGCTCGCTCAAAATCTTTGTTAACATCAAGTAAGCAGTCTTGATAGCGCTGCGTAAAAGCGCAGACCTCAGCAAAAATCTCCTGTGCCCTACGTAGCTTATTTAATTTGTCGGGATTTATTTTCGAACTTCCTTCAACCAGCATTTCGGTAATGGCCGACATTGAGTTCTGGATATGTTCCAAAACCTCTCGGGTTTTATCAAAGGAATCATTGAGTACGGGACGGATATCGTGTGCATAAGATGCACTCAAATCACCAGACTGGGCGGCACGCACTTTCATCCGCATTCCAATCAGATATTGCTCCAGTTGCCGCTGTGTTGATTGGATCTGGTGTACTGCCTTGTCGATCTCTCCGCGACGGATGGTTTTAAGCGTGCGCCAGGCCAGAATCGCAGCGCGTTCTATCGGCGTTTCATCCAAGCGCAGGGTATAGAACAACATTCCTTCATCAGTCAGCGACCAGAGAATATCATCTGAGCCGGATAGCTGGTCATAGCGTACCAGACGGACTATCTGCTCTTCGGAATGCGTTCGTTGCGAGAAATCATAATAACGGAGGCGGAAAGGATCTTTGATCGCCGCAAAAATCTTGCTGGCCACTTGTGCGTAGTCGGGTTCTTCTTGTCCCGGATAGGCTTCATTGAGGTGCCCAACCAGACATAACTCCGCTTCCTTACGCGTCATTCCAGGCTGGCGCTCGCGGTCAGCATAATAAAGCATGGCGTCAAAGAGATACATGATTGCCGCCAGCGCATCAAGCTCAACACCATCGAACGGATTTCGCTGAAGGGCGCTATATATTGAATCCAGCGTCCGCACGACCAGTAAGGCGTGAGACTGAATAGACAGCTCACGACGTGCCATTGATTCATTACGAGCCTGCTCCAAAAACCCTAGCGACATAACATTCTCCCTCTGAGACGGAAGCCACTATAGTACTCGCCCGCCAATTAAGCAAAGAAACTTTGCTTAATTTTTATTTATAGCAATGTTATTTGTTTTGATGTCATTCGCCTTCTATACTCAGTCGGTATATCAAACCGCAATTGATTAACCTGCAAATAAGAATAAAACTGATATGTACTACTCAAAGTTTCTTGAGAAACACAAATCCCCCCTCAGCCACGCACAATGGTTGCGCTTGCGCTATATTGAGCGCCAGCTACTGTGGGAACGAAAGGTCACTTCGCGCATGATTGCTGAAGAGTTTGGCGTCTCGGCGCAACAAGCTCGTACTGATGTAAGAACCTATATGGAGGTCGCTCCAGGCAATGCTATTGAGAAGGGGGCCGGCCGAAAAGGGTATTTCCCCAGTACGACGTTTACGCCTGTTTTGCTGGGAGACAACGATCTGGTCTGGCGTACGACGGTAGAATTTCAACCGCCGCAAGCGGCCCACGCGCAGGAAATCCCGCTCATCCATCGCGCAGTGCATAGCCGCACGCTGGCAATTTTTTTGTCAGCAATCGAACAGAAAGGACAAGTAAAAGTGACTTATGCGTCAATGGAAAACCCGGAAGGCATATCTCGTACACTAAGCCCTACGGTAATTATCACCGTTAACGGGCGTCAGCATGTGCGAGCCTATGACTGGGGAAGTTCGGCGTTTAAGGACTTTGTTTTGGCGCGATTTCTGGACTTGCCGGAACTGATTGTTCCTGCACCCGCCCCGCCACGCAAAGATACCGCGTGGGAGGTCATAATCCCCGTGCGTTTTATAGCCAATCCAACACTAAACAAAGCGCAACAAGAGGTAATTAAGCGGGACTATTTACTTGAACCCTCTGAATTCAACATTCGTGCACCAATGATTTTTTATTTATGCCCTGAAAACAATCTGCCTAAAACAGATGATGAATATGCACAAGCTACTGACGCCAGCAGCCACGGCCCCTTTATCTACCCTGTTCTAGCTGTGCACGCCCAAACAGGGGAGCCTATTCATAAGTACCGCCATGCAGGTGAGAGATAGACATTCTGTTTACTAATAATTTATAGCCATTCACTGTTCCTGCATCATAGATATGGTGCAGCAACATTAAACACCAGCCATCTAAAAATTATGATTTATTAATTTCTGATTCAGTTAAATTCCTCTGAAAATAGATCCGTTATAGTTCCATGCATCTTTTGAAATCCCGACCAAATAATGGGGTCGGCAAACATCTATTTGAGACGTTGGTTCTCATCCTCAAGATCTTTGATTATTTTAATATCAGAAGATTCCATACCACCGTATCTGGACTTCCAGTTGTAGTAAGTGGCTCAGAGAAGCCTGCCTCCCGGCAGACATCTTTAACAGTTCGCCCGTATTCAAGCGATTTAATCACGGCGATAATCTGATGCTCAGTAAAAGGGGCTTTACGCATAGCGATCTCCTTCATTGGCAGATTGATTATGCCGGAGGATCTCTAAATGTTAATGGCACGATTATGCGGGATATTTACAATACCAGTCCAACCCTCAGCTTACTGCAATGCCCATCAAGAGGGATGGTCCACATTGACGTATCAAAATCGCTCTCTGACCAGCGAGCAAAACGCAGCTCACTGGATCGAATAAAGATAAGCAGAGTGAGTTCTGTCGCCCAGCGGGTTAGCGGCCTGCCGGTATAGCTGTCTATTTTCTCAAGTAACTCAGGGATGCGCTTTAACTCCAGCGCCGGACGATGTTGTCGATTATTGGAAGCAACCGCCCCAGCCATCTCTTGTGCCGGGTTATAATCAATTAGACCGCTTTGCACTGCATAACGCATGATGGCCGTGGTGCGCTGTTGAAGGCGGGAAGCCACTTCAAGACGTCCGGATTTCTCCACGGCCTTAATAGGAATTAACAGATCGCGGGTGCCTAGTTCAGCAATGTTGCGAGTACCAATTGCCGGGAAGATATTGTCCTCCAGGCTCTTTTTTACACAATTAGCATGATCTTCCGACTATTTTTGGTTGGTTACGAGCCACTCTCTGGCAACCTTCTCGAAAGTAATAATCTCTTTCGCCTGCTCTTCTTTCACAGCACGCTTATGCTCACGAGGATCGATACCAGCAGCTACCAGCTTTCTGGCCTCTTCCCTTTTCTTCCGCGCATCCGCCAGCGAAACATCCGGGTAAACGCCGAACGCCATCAAATGTTGTTTACCGCCAAAAAGGAAACGAAATCGCCAATACTTTGAACCGCCAGGTTTTACAAGTAAGGACATGCCGTCGCCGTCAACAAGTGAATACTCTTTCTCCTCAGGTTTCGCAGAGCGAACTTTAGTATCCGTTAGGGCCATAATGGTCTTCCTTCCATTGGTATCTCGTGAGTATACAAGCAATATCGAATCGGCAAATATACTCATTAGTATACTCACAAGCCTGTTGATGTGGGTTGAGTCAGGTTGACTTCAGTTGAGGAGAAAAGCTGGAAAAGCCTTGCGTGGTGCGGATTTCAGGCATAAAAAAAGACCTCAGTTGAGGTCTATTTACATACTTTTGGTGCCGAAGGCCGGACTCGAACCGGCACGTATTTCTACGGTTGATTTTGAATCAACTGCGTCTACCGATTTCGCCACTTCGGCACTGAAGAGGTATGCGGAAAACGTTGTGGATTATACCTGTCGCACGCCACCATGCAAGCGCCAGCTTGCTCCCACTTCGCTAAGTGCTGAAATTTTCAGCATTGCATACAGCGATGTGTAACCTTTGTCACACTCCAGGCACCCCGCCCTGCCATGCTCTACACTTCCCAGACAACACCAGAGAAGGACCAAAAAATGTCGATGATAAAAAGCTATGCCGCAAAAGAAGCGGGCGGCGAACTGGAACTTTATGAGTACGATCCCGGTGAATTGAAGCCACAAGATGTTGAAGTGCAGGTGGATTACTGCGGGATCTGCCATTCCGATCTGTCGATGATCGACAACGAATGGGGATTTTCACAGTATCCGCTGGTTGCCGGGCATGAGGTGATTGGTCGCGTGGTGGCGCTCGGGAGTGCCGCACAGGATAAAGGTTTGCAGGTCGGTCAGCGTGTCGGGATTGGCTGGACGGCACGCAGCTGCGGGCATTGCGATGCCTGTATTAGCGGTAATCAGATCAACTGCGAGCAAGGTGCGGTGCCAACAATTATGAATCGCGGCGGTTTTGCCGAGAAGTTGCGTGCGGACTGGCAATGGGTGATTCCGCTGCCGGAAAATATTGATATCGAGTCCGCCGGGCCGCTGTTGTGCGGCGGTATCACGGTCTTTAAACCACTGTTGATGCACCATATCACTGCTACCAGCCGAGTTGGGGTAATTGGTATTGGCGGGCTGGGGCATATCGCTATAAAACTTCTGCACGCAATGGGATGCGAGGTGACAGCCTTTAGTTCAAATCCGGCGAAAGAGCAGGAAGTACTGGCGATGGGTGCCGATAAAGTGGTGAATAGCCGCGATCCGCAGGCACTGAAAACTCTGGCGGGGCAGTTTGATCTCATTATCAATACTGTGAACGTCAGCCTCGACTGGCAGCCTTATTTTGAGGCGCTGACGTATGGCGGTAATTTCCACACCGTCGGTGCGGTTCTCACGCCGTTGCCGGTTCCGGCCTTTACGCTGATTGCGGGCGATCGCAGTGTCTCTGGCTCTGCTACCGGTACACCTTATGAGTTGCGTAAGCTGATGCGCTTTGCCGCCCGCAGCAAGGTTGCGCCGACTACCGAACTGTTCCCGATGTCGAAAATTAACGACGCCATCCAGCATGTGCGCGACGGTAAGGCGCGTTACCGCGTGGTGTTGAAAGCCGATTTTTGAAAATCATTCGCAGCGCTGATCTGAGGCGCTGCCCTCTTTCGCACATATTCTGTTTTGTCGTATCGCCAGCACAGCCTGCCGACATTGTTCGGTGACATTGGCAATATCATGGTTGATATCAATGCGCACAATATCCTGTTCATCTGCTTGTGGACGCTCCAGCGCCTCAAACTGACTTTTTAGTAACGCTACCGGCATAAAATGCCCAGCCCGCCGCTGCATTCGCGCGAGAATAGTTTCATAGTCGCCATCTAACCAGAGGAAATGAACATGGGGGCTACCCTTGCGTAAAATATCACGATACTGTTTTTTTAATGATGAACAGACAATAAATCCTGTTTCATTCTTTTTATAAAGACTGTATGAAGCATCATTTAAGCGTTCCAGCCAGGGAAGTCGATCTTCATCAGATAATGGAATACCCTGCGACATTTTATCTATATTTTTGGCTGGATGAAGATCGTCACCATCAATAAATTTAGCAGATAATAACGCGGCAACCTTGCTACCAATTAATGTTTTACCACTCCCTGAAACGCCCATCAAAATAAAGCTTTCACCCGCCATTTAAAATCTCCTGAATCATCTTACCTGCTGCGATACTACGCCTGGTGGCATAATAATTTCACGTTTTTTTATTTCTGCTGATAAGAATTACAAGGCACATCACGTTATGCGTAACATAGTAATGTAACAATTTTCTGACGTGATCTTCATCACAAATAATGACAATTAAAACCGCTTAAATGCTTCCGAGGTGTCTACCTGACCAGTGAGGAATTTATGCAAGTGAAAACACAGTCCTGCGTTGTTGCAGGCAAGAAAACTGTTGCCGTTACCGAGCAGACGATAGATTGGAATAATAATGGAACATTAGTACAAATAACCCGAGGTGGAATTTGCGGTTCCGATTTACATTATTATCAGGAAGGAAAAGTAGGTAATTTCATGATAAAGGCACCGATGGTGTTAGGTCATGAAGTTATCGGTAAAGTTATTCATAGCGACTCATCAGAATTACATGAAGGGCAAACGGTAGCCATTAATCCGTCTAAACCGTGCGGTCACTGCAAATACTGCATTGAACATAACGAGAATCAGTGTACAGATATGCGTTTTTTTGGCAGTGCCATGTATTTCCCTCATGTTGATGGTGGTTTTACCCGTTATAAAATGGTCGAAACGTCGCAATGTGTCCCTTATCCGGCCAAAGCTGACGAAAAGGTTATGGCTTTTGCCGAACCTTTAGCCGTCGCGATTCATGCCGCACATCAGGCCGGCGAGTTACAGGGCAAGCGAGTATTTATTTCCGGTGTTGGGCCCATTGGCTGCCTGATTGTCAGTGCAGTGAAAACACTGGGGGCCGCGGAAATTGTCTGTGCTGATGTGAGTCCCCGTTCCCTTTTGCTGGCCAAAGAGATGGGGGCGGATGTGCTCGTAAACCCACAAAACGACGATATGGATCACTGGAAAGCGGAAAAAGGCTATTTCGATGTCAGCTTTGAAGTGTCCGGTCATCCTTCATCAGTGAATACCTGTCTGGAGGTCACTCGTGCACGCGGCGTAATGGTGCAGGTAGGTATGGGAGGCGCGATGGCAGAATTCCCAATGATGACGTTGATTGGTAAGGAGATTTCACTCAAAGGCTCTTTCCGTTTTACCAGCGAATTTAATACCGCAGTGTCATGGCTAGCGAATGGCGTTATCAATCCACTGCCTTTACTGAGTGCTGAATATCTCTTCACTGACCTGGAAGAGGCGCTACGTTTCGCCGGTGATAAAACCCAGGCAGCAAAAGTCCAGCTTGTTTTCTAAGAGATAAATAAAGGAATAATACAATGAACGATCTATTTTCACTGGCAGGAAAAAATATCTTGATTACCGGTTCAGCACAGGGCATTGGCTATTTACTGGCAACCGGCCTGGGTAAATATGGCGCACAAATAATTATTAATGATATTACTGCCGAACGCGCAGAACTTGCTGTAGAAAAACTCCACCAGGAGGGTATTCAGGCCGTTGCCGCACCTTTTAATGTTACTCATAAACATGAAATTGATGCCACCGTTGAACATATCGAAAAGGACATCGGCCCCATTGATGTGCTGGTGAATAACGCCGGTATCCAGCGCCGTCATCCTTTTACTGAGTTCCCTGAACAAGAGTGGAATGATGTGATCGCAGTAAACCAGACCGCCGTGTTCCTGGTATCGCAAGCGGTAACTCGTCACATGGTTGAACGCAAGGCAGGTAAAGTTATTAATATTTGCTCGATGCAAAGCGAACTGGGACGTGACACCATCACCCCTTATGCCGCATCGAAAGGGGCGGTAAAAATGCTCACCCGCGGCATGTGCGTCGAGCTGGCGCGCCACAATATTCAGGTCAACGGTATTGCGCCGGGCTATTTCAAAACAGAAATGACTAAAGCACTGGTTGAGGACGAAGCCTTCACCGCCTGGTTGTGCAAACGGACCCCCGCCGCACGCTGGGGAGATCCGCAGGAACTGATTGGTGCTGCGGTGTTCCTTTCTTCAAAAGCCTCTGATTTCGTAAACGGCCACCTGTTGTTTGTTGATGGCGGCATGTTAGTGGCTGTTTAACAGCCACCACCCTACGTGCAGCGCGAAAGCGCTGCTTTTCTGGCACTAATAAGAGATAAAGACTATGCCATTAATCATTATTGCGGCAGGCGTCGCGCTGCTTCTTATCCTGATGATCGGCTTTAAAGTTAACGGCTTTATTGCCCTCGTTCTGGTCGCTGCCGTCGTCGGATTTGCCGAAGGGATGGATGCACAGGCCGTCCTGCACTCTATACAAAATGGTATCGGCAGCACGCTCGGCGGGCTGGCAATGATCCTCGGTTTCGGGGCCATGTTAGGCAAGCTGATTTCTGATACGGGCGCGGCACAACGTATCGCCACTACGCTGATTGCTACTTTTGGTAAAAAACGCGTGCAATGGGCGCTAGTGATCACCGGTCTGGTTGTCGGCCTCGCCATGTTTTTTGAAGTGGGTTTTGTCCTGCTGCTGCCGTTGGTATTTACCATCGTGGCATCATCTGGATTACCCCTGTTGTATGTTGGCGTACCGATGGTAGCAGCGCTCTCTGTAACCCACTGTTTTCTGCCGCCACATCCAGGGCCTACTGCCATCGCGACTATCTTTGAGGCTAATCTCGGAACGACTCTACTGTATGGATTTATCATTACCATTCCGACAGTTATTGTCGCAGGACCGCTGTTTTCTAAACTGCTAACTCGCTTTGAGAAAGCACCACCGGAAGGCTTATTTAATCCTCATCTGTTTAGCGAAGAGGAGATGCCCTCCTTCTGGAACAGTATTTTCGCTGCCGTGATCCCGGTCATCCTGATGGCTATCGCCGCCGTTTGTGAAATTACGTTACCGAAAACTAACACCGTGCGCCTCTTCTTTGAATTTGTCGGTAACCCTGCCGTTGCGCTGTTTATTGCCATTGTTATTGCGATTTTCACACTGGGCCGACGTAATGGACGCACCATCGAGCAAATCATGGATATCATTGGGGATTCTATAGGCGCTATCGCGATGATTGTGTTTATTATCGCTGGCGGCGGCGCGTTTAAGCAGGTATTAGTAGATAGCGGTGTCGGGCAGTATATTTCACACTTAATGACCGGAACTACGCTTTCGCCGTTATTGATGTGCTGGACTGTCGCGGCGCTGTTGCGTATCGCTCTGGGCTCTGCCACCGTCGCGGCCATTACCACCGCGGGTGTGGTGTTGCCGATTATCAACGTTACCCATGCCGATCCCGCTTTAATGGTACTGGCAACTGGTGCGGGCAGCGTGATCGCGTCACACGTAAACGACCCTGGCTTCTGGCTATTTAAAGGGTATTTTAATCTGACGGTTGGTGAAACGTTGCGTACCTGGACGGTGATGGAAACCCTTATTTCTATTATGGGTTTGCTGGGCGTGTTAGCCATTAACGCCGTATTGCACTGAAAGAATAAAATATTGTGATGTAGTTTCGGGGGAAGATTGAAGATTCCCCCGACGTTGGGAGAAGTTATGCGCAATCACAGAATTTCTTTACAGGATATCGCTACGCTGGCTGGCGTAACAAAAATGACCGTGAGTCGTTATATCCGCTCGCCGAAAAAGGTGGCAAAGGAAACAGGCGAGCGCATCGCCAAAATTATGGAAGAGATCAATTATATCCCTAATCGCGCTCCCGGCATGTTGTTGAATGCACAAAGTTATACCCTCGGTATCTTGATTCCGTCATTTCAAAATCAACTCTTCGCTGACATTCTCGCGGGAATAGAATCCGTCACCTCTGTGCATAATTATCAGACCCTTATTGCTAATTACAATTACGATCGCGATTCCGAAGAAGAGTCGGTGATTAACCTGCTCTCTTATAACATTGACGGGATTATTCTTTCGGAAAAATATCACACCATCAGGACGGTGAAATTTCTGCGTTCAGCCACCATTCCGGTCGTGGAATTGATGGATGTACAGGGAGAACGGCTGGATATGGAGGTCGGTTTTGATAATCGGCAGGCTGCTTTTGACATGGTGTGTACCATGCTGGATAAGCGAGTCAGGCGCAAAATTCTGTATCTCGGTTCCAAAGATGACACCCGCGATGAACAGCGTTATCAGGGGTATTGCGATGCGATGATGCTGCATAATCTTTCCCCATTACGCATGAATCCACGCGCCATCTCATCCATTCATTTAGGAATGCAGTTAATGCGTGATGCCCTTAGCGCAAACCCGGATTTAGACGGTGTATTTTGCACCAATGACGATATTGCGATGGGTGCGCTTCTGCTGTGCCGCGAGCGAAACCTCGCCGTGCCAGAACAAATTTCCATTGCGGGTTTTCATGGGCTGGAGATTGGCAGGCAAATGATCCCAAGCCTCGCCAGCGTAATTACTCCCCGTTTTGATATTGGTCGGATGGCCGCCCAAATGTTGCTGAGCAAGATTAAGAATAACGATCACAACCACAACACTGTTGACCTCGGGTATCAGATTTATCACGGTAACACGCTTTAGGTTATTTTCTCTTCATTACACATATTCTCTTTGCCGGACGTTGCCTATACTCCAGGCAGGAAACTGGAGGAAATCTCATGAGCGAACCCCTGTTAATTGCCCGCACGCCGGACACAGAACTGTTTTTACTGCCGGGAATGGCTAACCGTCACGGGCTGATTACTGGCGCAACGGGGACGGGTAAAACTGTCACGTTGCAAAAACTGGCAGAGTCATTGTCGGAAATCGGTGTTCCGGTGTTTATGGCCGATGTGAAAGGCGATCTGACCGGCATCGCGCAGGCAGGAACGGCGTCGGAAAAACTGCTCGCAAGACTGAAAAATATCGGCGTCAACGACTGGCAACCGCATGCCAATCCGGTGGTGGTGTGGGATATCTTTGGCGAGAAAGGCCATCCGGTGCGGGCGACGGTTTCGGATCTGGGGCCGCTGTTGCTGGCACGACTGTTGAATCTCAACGATGTGCAATCTGGCGTGCTGAATATTATCTTCCGCATTGCGGACGATCAGGGATTGTTGCTGCTCGACTTTAAAGATTTGCGGGCGATTACCCAGTACATCGGCGATAACGCCAAATCCTTCCAGAATCAGTACGGTAATATCAGTAGCGCATCGGTTGGTGCCATCCAGCGCGGGCTGTTATCGCTGGAACAGCAAGGCGCGGCGCACTTTTTTGGTGAGCCGATGCTGGATATCAAAGACTGGATGCGTACCGATGCCAACGGTAAAGGCGTTATCAATATCCTCAGCGCCGAGAAGCTTTATCAGATGCCGAAACTGTACGCCGCCAGCCTGCTGTGGATGCTTTCAGAGTTGTATGAACAATTGCCGGAAGCGGGCGATCTGGAGAAACCAAAACTGGTGTTTTTCTTCGACGAGGCACATCTGCTGTTTAACGATGCACCGCAGGTACTGCTGGATAAGATTGAGCAGGTGATAAGGCTTATTCGCTCAAAAGGCGTGGGCGTCTGGTTCGTTTCGCAAAACCCGTCAGATATCCCGGATAACGTGCTAGGGCAGCTCGGTAATCGCGTTCAACACGCTTTGCGTGCTTTTACGCCTAAAGATCAGAAAGCAGTGAAGGCAGCGGCGCAAACCATGCGGGCCAATCCGGCATTTGATACCGAAAAGGCAATCCAGGAACTGGGGACCGGCGAGGCGTTAATCTCGTTTCTCGATGCAAAAGGAAGTCCTTCTGTGGTGGAACGGGCGATGGTGATCGCACCTTGTTCGCGAATGGGGCCGGTGACGGAAGATGAGCGTAATGGCCTGATTAATCACTCCCCGGTGTATGGCAAATATGAAGATGAGGTGGACCGCGAGTCCGCCTATGAGATGCTGCAAAAAGGCTTTCAGGCCAGTACCGAGCAGCAAAATAATCCCCCCGTGAAAGGGAAAGAGGTGGCGGTGGATGACGGTATTCTTGGTGGATTGAAGGATATTTTGTTTGGCACTACCGGACCACGCGGCGGGAAGAAAGATGGTGTGGTGCAAACAATGGCGAAAAGCGCCGCTCGCCAGGTGACGAATCAGATTGTACGCGGGATGTTGGGGAGTTTGCTGGGGGGGAGAAAAAGGTAAGTCAGACGTGATCTGTGCCTCTCACCCTAACCCTCTCCCCAAAGGGGCGAGGGGACCGTTCGAACTCGTATTTGACTTTGTCAACAATAATAAAGGGAGCTTTCGCTCCCTTGTTAGATTACGATTTTCTCATTAACAGCCACAGGCTGATTAAGAAGAAGCTGGCGCTTGGCAACAGTGCGCCAATGATCGGCGGGATGCCGTAAACCAATGTCAGCGGGCCGAAGATCTGGTCCAGTACGTAGAAGACAAAACCGAAGCTGATACCGGTGACCACACGCACGCCCATCGGTACGCTACGCAGTGGGCCAAAGATGAACGACAGCGCCATCAACATCATCACCGCCACGGATAGCGGCTGGAAGATTTTGCTCCACATGTTGAGCTGATAACGTCCGGCATCCTGACCGCTCGACTTCAGATACTTCACATAGTTGTGCAAACCACTGATGGAGAGTGCATCCGGGTCCAGCGCCACCACGCCCAGTTTGTCTGGCGTGAGGTTGGTTTTCCAGGTGCCGCTCACCGTCTGCGAACCGGTGATCTGTTTCGGATTGGTCAGATCAGATTCATCAACCTGCGACAGACGCCAGACTTTATGTTCCGGGTCAAACTTCGCGGTAGCGGCATAACGTACGGATTGCAGACGACGATTCTCGTTAAAGGCATAAATACTGATGCCACCTAACTCTTCGTCACCTTTAACCCGCTCAATGTAGACGAAGTTGTTGCCATCTTTCGCCCATAAGCCTTGCTGAGTGGAGAGCAACGAGCCGCCGTACATCGCCTGCGCACGGTAGTTACGCGCCATCTGCTCGCCCTGCGGCGCGACCCATTCACCAATCGCCATCGTCAGCAAGACCAGCGGAATGGCCGTTTTCATCACCGACAGCGCCACCTGCATACGGGTAAAACCAGAAGCCTGCATGACTACCAGTTCGCTGCGCTGCGCCAGCATCCCAAGACCAAGCAACGCCCCAAGCAGAGCCGCCATCGGGAAGAAGATTTGCACATCTTTCGGCACGCTCAGCAAGGTATACATTCCTGCGCCTAACGCGTCGTAACTCCCCTGCCCGGCTTTTTTCAGCTGATCGACAAACTTGATAATGCCCGACAGCGACACCAGCATGAACAGCGTCATCATGATGGTGGTGAAAATAGTTTTACCGATATAGCGGTCAAGTACGCCAAAAGGTTGCATCACACCGCTCCTTTACGCGAAAAACTGGCGCGCAGGCGGCGGACCGGCACGGTGTCCCAAAGGTTGAGAACAATCGCCAAAGCCAGATAAATCAGGTTAACGGTCCACATCCACAGCGTCGGGTCCAGCTTACCTTTACCGCCGTTCGATTTCAGGGAGGTCTGGATCAGGAAGAAAAGTAGATACAGCAGCATGGCTGGCAGCATCGACAGTACGCGTCCCTGACGCGGGTTAACCACGCTCAACGGTACAACCATAAGTGCCATCATAAACACGGTGAATACCAACGTGATACGCCAGTTCAGTTCTGCGCGGGCACGATCGGTGTCAGTGTTCCACAATGTGCGCATGTCCATCTGGTCGGTATCGTTCGGGTCGAGCGCCACCGCCTGGTGACCAATGATCGCCTGATAATCCTGGAAGTCCGTAATGCGGAAATCGCGTAACAGTGCAGTGCCTTCGAAGCGCGTTCCCTGGTTGAGAGTGACGACCTGGGAGCCGTCGCGCAGCTGGGTTAAATGTCCGGAATCGGCCACCACCACAGAAGGACGTGCATTACCTTTTGGTCGAATTTGTGCGAGGAACACATCTTTGAAATCGCTGCCGTCAACGCTTTCGATGAACAGCACCGAGCTGCCATTGGTCGCTTGCTGGAATTGTCCTTGCGCCAGCGCCGCCATGCCAGGGTTCGCTTTCGCTTCTGCTAACACTTCATCCTGATGACGCGATGACCACGGTCCCGCCCACATCACGTTAACCGCCGCGACGATTGCCGTGAATACCGCAAGGATCATTGCCGCTTTCACCAGCACCGCTTTGCTCAGGCCGCAGGCATGCATTACCGTAATTTCACTTTCGGTATACAGTTTGCCCAGCGTCATCAGCAGCCCGAGGAACAGGCTTAATGGCAGGATAAGCTGCGCCATTTCCGGCACGCCCAACCCGAGAAGGGAGAGCACCAGATTCGCCGGAATATCGCCGTCAACCGCTGCGCCGAGGATCCTCACTAACTTTTGACAGAAGAAGATCAAAAGCAAGATGAAGAGTATCGCCAGCTGGCTTTTGAGCGTCTCCCGCACCAGATATCTTATGATTATCACTTTAAATACGCCCGTAAAAACTCGTCTTTTGCAGGATTTTAGCTTGTTTCATGGCTTAAACGTCATTTATTCTCTTGAGTCGTCGAAATCGTCGCTAAGATAATTATACTCAACGGATTCACCTCTCAGATTTTGTTCTGACGTGCCAATGCCGTAATAACGTTAAGATTAACACGAAGTCATCGCAACAGCGGACATGAGTTACGAAAGCTTGCAATTCTATCTGTAGCCACCGCCGTTGTCTTTAAGATTCAGGAGCGTAGTGCATGGAGTTTAGTGTAAAAAGCGGTAGCCCGGAGAAACAGCGGAGTGCCTGCATCGTCGTGGGCGTCTTCGAACCACGTCGCCTTTCTCCGATTGCAGAACAGCTCGATAAAATCAGCGATGGGTACATCAGCGCCCTGCTACGTCGGGGCGAACTGGAAGGAAAACCGGGGCAGACACTGTTGCTGCACCATGTTCCAAATGTACTTTCCGAGCGAATTCTCCTTATTGGTTGCGGCAAAGAACGTGAGCTGGATGAGCGTCAGTACAAGCAGGTTATTCAGAAAACCATTAATACGCTGAATGATACTGGCTCGATGGAAGCGGTCTGCTTTCTGACCGAGCTGCACGTTAAAGGCCGTAACAACTACTGGAAAGTGCGTCAGGCTGTCGAGACAGCAAAAGAGACGCTCTACAGTTTCGATCAGTTGAAAACGAATAAGAGCGAACCGCGTCGCCCGCTGCGTAAGATGGTGTTCAACGTGCCGACCCGCCGTGAACTGACCAGCGGTGAGCGCGCGATCCAGCACGGTCTGGCGATTGCCGCCGGGATAAAAGCAGCGAAAGATCTCGGTAATATGCCGCCAAATATCTGTAACGCCGCTTATCTCGCCTCTCAGGCGCGCCAGCTGGCTGACAGCTACAGCAAGAATGTCATCACCCGCGTTATCGGCGAACAGCAGATGAAAGAGCTGGGGATGCATTCTTATCTGGCGGTCGGTCAGGGTTCGCAGAACGAATCGCTGATGTCGGTGATTGAGTACAAAGGCAACGCGTCGGAAGATGCTCGCCCAATCGTGCTGGTGGGTAAAGGTTTAACCTTCGACTCCGGCGGTATCTCCATCAAGCCTTCAGAAGGCATGGATGAGATGAAGTACGATATGTGCGGCGCGGCGGCGGTTTACGGCGTGATGCGTATGGTCGCGGAGCTGCAACTGCCGATTAACGTTATCGGCGTGCTGGCAGGCTGCGAAAACATGCCTGGCGGGCGTGCCTATCGTCCGGGCGATGTGTTAACCACCATGTCCGGTCAAACCGTTGAAGTGCTGAACACCGATGCCGAAGGCCGCCTGGTACTGTGCGACGTGTTAACTTACGTTGAACGTTTTGAGCCGGAAGCGGTGATTGATGTGGCGACGCTGACCGGTGCCTGCGTGATCGCGCTGGGTCATCATATTACTGGTCTGATGGCGAACCATAATCCGCTGGCCCATGAACTGATTGCCGCGTCTGAACAATCCGGTGACCGCGCATGGCGCTTACCGCTGGGTGATGAGTATCAGGAACAACTGGAGTCCAATTTTGCCGATATGGCGAACATTGGCGGTCGTCCTGGTGGGGCGATTACCGCAGGTTGCTTCCTGTCACGCTTTACCCGTAAGTACAACTGGGCGCACCTGGATATTGCAGGAACCGCCTGGCGTTCTGGTAAAGCAAAAGGCGCAACCGGTCGTCCGGTAGCGTTGCTGGCACAGTTCCTGCTGAATCGCGCTGGGTTTAACGGCGAAGAGTAAGTTTGCGTTTTACCCTCACCCTAACCCTCTCCCTAAGGGAGGGGGAACCGATCGAGCGCAATAGAAATTCATTGCTCATCTTTCAGGGTGAGGAATGCAGCAATATTTAAATCCACCACAAGAAGCCCCATTTATGAAAAACGCGACGTTCTACCTTCTGGACAATGACACCACCGTCGATGGCTTAAGCGCCGTTGAGCAACTGGTGTGTGAAATTGCCGCAGAACGTTGGCGCAGCGGTAAGCGCGTGCTCATCGCCTGTGAAGATGAAAAGCAGGCTTACCGGCTGGATGAAGCCCTGTGGGCGCGTCCGGCAGAAAGCTTTGTTCCGCATAATTTAGCGGGAGAAGGACCGCGCGGCGGTGCGCCGGTGGAGATCGCCTGGCCGCAAAAGCGCAGCAGCAGCCCGCGCGATATATTGATTAGTCTGCGAACAAGCTTTGCAGATTTTGCCACCGCTTTCACAGAAGTGGTAGACTTCGTTCCTTATGAAGATTCTCTGAAACAACTGGCGCGCGAACGCTATAAAGCCTACCGCGTGGCTGGTTTCAACCTGAATACGGCAACCTGGAAATAATGGAAAAGACATATAACCCACAAGATATCGAACAGCCGCTTTACGAGCACTGGGAAAAGCAGGGCTACTTTAAGCCTAATGGCGATGAAAGCCAGGACAGTTTCTGCATCATGATCCCGCCGCCGAACGTCACCGGCAGTTTGCATATGGGTCACGCCTTCCAGCAAACCATCATGGATACCATGATCCGCTATCAGCGTATGCAGGGTAAAAACACCCTGTGGCAGGTCGGTACTGACCACGCCGGGATCGCTACCCAGATGGTCGTTGAGCGCAAGATTGCCGCAGAAGAAGGTAAAACCCGTCACGACTACGGCCGCGAAGCTTTCATCGACAAAATCTGGGAATGGAAAGCGGAATCCGGCGGCACCATTACCCGTCAGATGCGTCGTCTCGGCAACTCCGTGGACTGGGAGCGTGAACGCTTCACGATGGACGAAGGCCTGTCCAATGCAGTGAAAGAAGTTTTCGTTCGTCTGTATAAAGAAGACCTGATTTACCGTGGCAAACGCCTGGTAAACTGGGACCCGAAACTGCGCACCGCTATCTCCGACCTGGAAGTGGAAAACCGCGAATCGAAAGGTTCGATGTGGCACATCCGCTATCCGCTGGCTGACGGCGCGAAAACCGCAGACGGTAAAGATTATCTGGTGGTTGCGACTACTCGTCCGGAAACCCTGCTGGGCGATACCGGCGTGGCCGTTAACCCGGAAGATCCGCGTTACAAAGATCTGATTGGCAAATATGTCATTCTGCCGCTGGTTAACCGTCGTATTCCGATCGTTGGCGACGAACACGCCGACATGGAAAAAGGTACCGGCTGCGTGAAGATCACCCCAGCACACGACTTTAACGACTATGAAGTCGGTAAACGTCACGCCCTGCCGATGATCAACATCCTGACCTTTGACGGCGATATCCGTGAAAGCGCCCAGGTATTCGATACCAAAGGTAACGAATCTGACGTTTATTCCAGCGAGATCCCGGCAGAGTTCCAGAAACTCGAGCGTTTTGCTGCACGTAAAGCCGTCGTTGCTGCGATTGACGCACTCGGCCTGCTGGAAGAGATTAAACCGCACGATCTGACCGTTCCTTACGGCGACCGTGGCGGCGTGGTTATCGAACCGATGCTGACAGACCAGTGGTACGTACGTGCCGATGTACTGGCGAAACCGGCAGTTGAAGCGGTTGAGAATGGCGACATTCAGTTCGTACCGAAGCAGTACGAAAACATGTATTTCTCCTGGATGCGCGATATTCAGGACTGGTGTATATCTCGTCAGCTATGGTGGGGTCACCGTATCCCGGCATGGTATGACGAAGCGGGTAATGTTTATGTTGGCCGCAACGAAGACGAAGTGCGTAAAGAAAATAACCTCGGTGCTGATGTTGCGCTGCGTCAGGATGAAGACGTTCTCGACACCTGGTTCTCCTCCGCGCTGTGGACCTTCTCCACGCTCGGCTGGCCGGAAAACACCGACGCACTGCGCCAGTTCCACCCAACCAGCGTGATGGTATCTGGTTTTGACATCATCTTCTTCTGGATTGCCCGCATGATCATGATGACCATGCACTTCATCAAAGATGAAAATGGCAAACCGCAGGTGCCGTTCCACACTGTTTACATGACCGGTCTGATTCGTGACGACGAAGGCCAGAAGATGTCCAAATCCAAGGGTAACGTTATCGACCCGCTGGATATGGTTGACGGTATTTCGCTGCCAGAACTGCTGGAAAAACGTACCGGCAATATGATGCAGCCGCAGCTGGCGGACAAAATCCGTAAGCGCACCGAGAAACAGTTCCCGAACGGCATTGAGCCGCACGGCACCGATGCCCTGCGCTTCACCCTGGCGGCGCTGGCTTCTACCGGTCGTGACATCAACTGGGATATGAAACGCCTGGAAGGTTACCGTAACTTCTGTAACAAGCTGTGGAACGCCAGCCGCTTTGTGCTGATGAACACAGAAGGTCAGGATTGCGGCTTCAACGGCGGTGAAATGACGCTGTCGCTGGCGGATCGCTGGATTCTGGCAGAGTTCAACCAGACCATCAAAGCGTACCGCGAAGCGCTGGACAGCTTCCGCTTCGATATCGCCGCAGGCATTTTGTATGAGTTCACCTGGAACCAGTTCTGTGACTGGTATCTGGAGCTGACCAAGCCGGTAATGAACGGTGGCACCGAAGCCGAACTGCGCGGTACTCGCCATACGCTGGTGACTGTACTGGAAGGTCTGCTGCGCCTCGCGCATCCGATCATTCCGTTCATCACCGAAACCATCTGGCAGCGTGTGAAAGTACTTTGCGGTATCACTGCCGACACCATCATGCTGCAACCGTTCCCGCAGTACGATGCGTCTCAGGTCGATGAAGCCGCACTGGCCGACACCGAGTGGCTGAAGCAGGCGATCGTTGCGGTACGTAACATCCGTGCAGAAATGAACATCGCACCGGGTAAACCGCTGGAGCTGCTGCTGCGTGGTTGCAGCGCGGATGCAGAACGTCGCGTAAATGAAAACCGTGGCTTCCTGCAAACGCTGGCGCGTCTGGAAAGTATCACCGTGCTGCCTGCCGATGACAAAGGTCCGGTTTCCGTTACCAAGATCATCGACGGCGCAGAGCTGCTGATCCCGATGGCTGGCCTCATCAACAAAGAAGATGAGCTGGCGCGTCTGGCGAAAGAAGTGGCGAAGATTGAAGGTGAAATCAGCCGTATCGAGAACAAACTGGCGAACGAAGGCTTTGTCGCCCGCGCACCGGAAGCGGTCATCGCGAAAGAGCGTGAGAAGCTGGAAGGCTATGCAGAAGCGAAAGCGAAGCTGATTGAACAGCAGGCTGTTATCGCCGCGCTGTAATCAACACCGTGATGAAAACGAAGGCCGGAGCATGCTACGGCCTTTTTTATCTCTTACAGAAATGGTAAAGAAGGCATAACTCCCCGTGAAATACTGGCTAAGAAGCCTTTATCTGGTTGTTCTTCTTTATTGATTAAAGGAAGGTCATCCAAATCGCCCAGCAAATACGTATTTTTTGCCTGCCAGTCAATCATCCATATTTTCAGCAGTGGGTAAGCCAGACCACCCGTAATCCCGGATATCACCACCAACGCACACATGCGATAAAGCATACCGTGGTACGTTAAAGTTGAGCGAAAACGAATACGCCCATCATTCAGTGACAGGTTGCTCATAAAATGATTTCGCAACGACACCGTTAAATAACTGGTGCTAACAGCAATCCCAAAATAATAGATTAACTGCGCGATTATCATTTTACGTTGCATTTCCATAAATTGCTGTAAATTCTCAATATCATCATTTGCATACCCAGAACTATCATACTCATTTAATATTTGATCGAAGATAATATAACCAGCAACAGCGAGAAAAGGTAATAAAGCTAAAAATGCGAGAATGGCATATTTTATACAATATGTAGTATCTAATTTCACCTTGAAACGATGTATACCGAAACTGGTATTACTCCAGAGAAAACTCATTACCAGACTATATAAAGTGCCATTAAAAATACCAATGGAAACAATACCAACTATTGTCATCAGAACCACAGATATAATAACGCTACTTGAACTATTGGCATGTAGCATCTTTGTCGAGATAAAGAAAACAGTCCCCATCCCAAGGGCCATTAAAATCGGCAAGAAAAAGGTCACCCACCAGAACCCTTTCATAGAGCAATTAAAACTAAATCTTACGCCGTTGAGACTGGTCATCAAGGCCTGATAACGCAGTCCTTTTGCTGCCATAAATATAAGCAAAACCAACAGTGACAAAGTCAAAACACAGCCAATAAGCGGCATATCTGCTGACACTGTCATTAAGATTGCGAAATAGAAAAAAACAAAAACAAGACAACTAACAAAAACATTCCCACCGGTAATCCCATAAGAAAATCGTTGTCCGTTAACTTCCATATTAGCATAGAGATAACGCTTACATTTCATTAATGCCCATGGTAAATAGATACCTAGCGTTATAATCGTTAACAACACATTCACCACACAAATAAGAAAATATCTCTCACCTGTACCATGAAAAACAAACGAATGGGACGGAACATCCATATCATTAATAACTTGAGCCATAAAAATTCCCTGAATTAAAAAATCCATTGATATAATTTATATATACAGACAGTAAAATGTTCTGCCACGTTACAATACTCTTATCAGTAATAGGCTGGCAAAAACTTTATTGCTTTATAAGATGCTTGCGCACGTAAGAAGAGAGTGGTATTAAACAAATGTATAATTACTTTATTTTTATTGGGTTAAACTATGAATAACATTGCGCCGCAATCACCTGTAATGCGTCGCCTGACGCTGCAGGATAATCCTGCTATCGCCCGCGTCATTCGTCAGGTATCCGCCGAATACGGTCTTACCGCTGATAAAGGCTACACCGTCGCCGATCCGAATCTTGACGAGCTGTATCAAGTGTATAGTCAGCCTGGCCATGCATATTGGGTGGTTGAGTACGAGGGTGAATTGGTCGGCGGCGGTGGGATTGCGCCATTAACCGGGAGTGAGTCGGACATTTGCGAACTGCAAAAGATGTATTTTCTTCCGGCTATTCGCGGTAAAGGGCTGGCAAAAAAACTGGCCTTAATGGCGATGGAGCAGGCACGAGAGATGGGCTTCAAACGCTGCTATCTGGAAACGACCGCTTTTTTAAAGGAAGCCATTGCGCTTTATGAGCATTTGGGCTTTGAGCATATCGACTATGCGCTTGGCTGCACGGGCCATGTCGATTGTGAAGTGCGGATGCTACGCGAACTCTAAAAAAATGCCCGCTAGTATGTGCTATCGGGCATTTTAATCAATTAATTAGTGGCGAACCCCGTCATCGTCTTCATCGACAAAATCTTCATCGTCGCCATCTTCGCCGTTAGGATCTTCAAAGTAAGTGCCCCAACCGTCGTACTCAACGTCAAATTTCTCCGCCAGCGTCATCAGTTGTTCAACCTGGGCATCGATCAGATCGGCATTCAACGCGCACTCGCTGAGGATGTCGCAGCAAATCACGATATCACCATCTTCAACTTCCAGCTCTTCTGGATCGGTCACTTCGTAACCGAGTTTAAACGCTTCAACTGCTGCTTTTTCCAGGGTTTCCAGATCGTCTGCGGAAAGATGGTGTTCGATGGTGTACAGCGCGTCCGGATCGCTGCCATCTTCCAGTAATTCTTCAATAATCAAACGTGTTTCTTCACGCTGTTCTTCCAGTTGTTCCGGGTTTGCCATGGCTTATTCCTCTTAATGTCCTGCCGATACTCTTATTGTCACACACCACTGACATTGCCTCCACCTTTGTGACAAAGATTTATGCTTTAGACTTGCAAATGAATATTCATCCATATAAATTGAATTTTAATTCATTAAGGCGTTAGCCACAGGAGGGATCTATGTCCGGGTTTTATCATAAGCATTTCCTGAAATTACTCGATTTCACGCCAGCTGAACTCAACAGCCTGCTGCAGTTAGCCGCGAAGCTGAAAGCCGATAAGAAAAGCGGTAAAGAAGAAGCCAAACTCACTGGTAAAAACATCGCGCTCATCTTCGAAAAAGACTCGACCCGTACCCGATGCTCTTTCGAAGTTGCCGCATATGACCAGGGTGCTCGTGTTACTTATCTCGGCCCAAGCGGCAGCCAAATTGGTCATAAAGAGTCGATTAAAGACACTGCCCGCGTGCTTGGTCGCATGTATGACGGTATTCAGTATCGCGGCTATGGTCAGGAGATTGTCGAAACACTGGCGGAATACGCTGGCGTGCCGGTATGGAACGGCCTGACCAATGAGTTTCACCCCACGCAGCTGCTGGCGGATCTCCTCACCATGCAGGAGCATTTGCCCGGCAAAACGTTCAACGAAATGACGCTGGTCTATGCAGGTGACGCACGTAACAACATGGGCAATTCGATGCTCGAAGCTGCAGCGCTTACCGGTCTGGATTTGCGTCTGGTCGCGCCACAGGCATGCTGGCCGGAAGCTGCGCTGGTTACGGAATGCCGCGCCCTGGCACAACAAAATGGCGGGAATATTACGCTGACGGAAGATGTAGCTAAAGGAGTTGAAGGTGCTGACTTTATCTATACCGATGTATGGGTGTCGATGGGTGAAGCAAAAGAGAAATGGGCTGAACGCATTGCATTGCTGCGTGATTATCAAGTGAACAGCAAGATGATGCAGTTGACCGGTAACCCGGAGGTCAAATTCCTCCACTGCCTGCCCGCGTTTCATGACGACCAAACGACGCTTGGCAAAAAAATGGCGGAAGAGTTTGGCCTACATGGCGGAATGGAAGTGACTGATGAGGTCTTCGAATCTGCCGCCAGCATTGTATTTGATCAGGCGGAAAACCGCATGCATACCATCAAAGCGGTGATGGTCGCGACGCTCAGTAAATAATTGATATCGCTATAAAGATGCCGGGAAATACAAAAACATCCCGGCGTCACATTATTTTATGCAGTGATAGTTCAATTATTCCACCCCAATTTTTTTATTGCTATACGTAAATCTTCCGGAGGATTTAATTTTCCTAACTGTTCTTCATTAATATATCCATATATATTGATTTTGCCATTCCGGAGGATTTTCATCATTCTTGTTCTAATTTTTAATTCATTAACCATCTTTTCTTCAAAAATCTTAACGACATAACCCGGAAGTTTATTTACAATTTCTTTTGTTTTTTCTTCATCACCATAAACATATCCTAACTCATTAAGATACAGCTGTTCGCCCTCATAACACTTAAGTAATTGATAGAAGTACCACTTAGCAAAATCAGGTTGCTTCATGAAAAAATCCTTCAAAAAAATATCATTTACTAAAATGCTGACAGGCACTTCATTAAATAGTAACTTAACATCATCAAATAACCTTAGTATTAAGCGTGATTTTTCTTGATTGCTTAAGCTAAAATCATTGACATATGCAACCAACTTATCCCAAATCAATTTCTGTAATTTACGGCTATTTTTATAGGGTTCTTTATCGAGATTGAAAAATAAGGTCTCAGCTATTTTAATTTTAGATTGATCGCAGCTAAAATCTTTAGATTGATCGCGGCTAAAATCAATATGATTTATCACAGAGCATGCATGCTTTATCTTTGCTGAATCATCAAAACATTGCATGCTTTTATTAAAACACCAATCCAGCATTCTTACATCATTAATATATGGGGATTTTAAAAAAGTCTCCAGAATCGAAACGATGACCGGTGCAAGGTTAACTTTTGCATCATCTAAGGAATCAATAAGAATATGAGACAGGTTAACTTTGATGTCATTAATTTCATTGTCAGTAGCTTTTTTATTATTAATAAGATAATTATTTAATACGTTAAGGTCATCTATTTCTTTCAGTATCCCTTTTTTACCCAGCAAGTATGAAATCGATTCATTACATACATAAGGCATTAATAGCAGATGTTCTTTCCTTATTGCTAATAATGCATTATTCAATGGTTTTTCTAATAAATCCGTAATCGTAGAATCAACTGAACCTTTACAACTCACCTGCGAGTTATTTAAGTCATGAGAATTATTTAACTCCTGCGGAATATTTAATAGACGAGCTATTTCCTTGTTAGCTTCGCGTTGGTAACACGCCAGAATCTTGTTAGTAATCAGGTGTAATGAACTCTCATCTTTTCTTTCAAAGGACTTTCCTTCATAACGATTAGTCGAACCATCAGGTTGTTGAAATATAATAGCCGTATGTCCTTGACGAGTCCCCATAGTAGTGATAGTGGAAAGTGTAATTTCTATTTCCACCTTAGATAAATCCGCTCGTTCCCCTTCAAGATTATTCATAACAAACTTCATTAACTCACTGCCATCATTATTTTTGATATAAGATGAGGACTCAATATGAGCTATCATATTTCTTCCCGCTTCGTTGGAGCGTTTGCTAAAATCCACATAACCCAGGGTAAATATTTTTACCAAAAACTCCAAAAATGTCTTAGGATCAAGGATATTTCTTGTATTATCCTGTCCCTCGGCATTACGGGCAAAATTATTCATTCCAACACACCAGGTATTTAAAACTTCACTTTTTTGTTTAAAATTGTCGGCTAATGTAATGTGTTGAAAATAATTCAAATCTGATATTTTGCTCATGACGAACTCCTTGAATTAATAAGAACGTCTAAGCATTACAAATTTTACTCACAAAAAAATATCAAAAAACGCTCTTTTCACAAACTCGCCGTAAACCTGGAGTTATTTACGGCGAAAAGTCATCACGCCATCAGCATCTTCACTACTGCTTTGCGAACCTGGGCTGGCGCGCCCACTGCGCACAGCGGTTTATGCACTTCCCCCGGATAAAACACAACAAAATCACCTTCATTAAGAATAACTGTTTTCTCATCAACGCCTTCCGGCAAAAATGCGATGTCTTTGTCTGCTAACCAGTCGGTATCCGGGGTGCCTGCAGGTTGCGTGCTGAAGGTCATGCCTTCCTGACCTTTTAACACAATCTGAATGTCGAGATAGCGGGCATGGTACTCCGCACGGCGAGCTTCGTACGGCTCGGTCATATCTTCCGAGATAAGATAAAACAGACGATTGCCTTCGATATCGTGCTTGCCCTTGGGCGTTTCTGCCGTAACGTTTGCTTTGATATGCTCAATCGCCTGGCGTAACTCCTGGGGTAGCCACGGCTGAAGATTATGAATATTTCCGATGATCATCTTTTTCACTCCTTAATTAAAACAATGTTTCATTTCTATCGTTATACGAAAAGATGATCAATTCCGCCAGCCTTAACGCGTGAATTATTGTCTTATCACAACTTATCGGCAGGCGCGTTCCCGCCTTTCGGATCAAGGCCAGCATCACTCCTTGAGAAGAGTTTTTATCGCTTCCCCCGCCAGGGCAGCTGTTGCACAGAGTTGTTCGATGGAGTGCCCCTCCCGTGCCTTCGCAGAAAGCCCTGACATCACGGTACTCATAAAATCAGTCACACATTGTGCGCTTTGTGGATGCCGCCTGGCGATATAGTCATAAATGGTCGTTTCTGCGGCGTGATAATATTGAACGGCAATATCACGCGCTTGTGGATCATGACTATGAATACCTTCAAGAACCATACAGCCAGCGCAGCCGCCGTTTTGGCTATATCTGCGCGCCGCTTCTTTTAATACCTCAACCAGGCACTCGCCTACCGGACGATCATCACGAAGAATATCGGCAAGCGGAATAGCTTCCGTACCGACATATTCATTGAGTACACGGCTAAATAACCCAGCCTTACTGCCAAAAGCCGCGTAGAGGCTCGGGGGGTTAATACCAAGATAATCAGTAACTTCAGCAACACTGACAGCATCGAAACCTTTTTGGTGAAAAAGCACTTTTGCCGCAGAGACTGCCTGCTCAGGAGCGAAACGTCTGGGACGACCTGGAACGCGAGATTGTTTTTTAGTGACCATTACAAAACTTGTTGACAGAAAGTTAAAACAGTTTTGTAATGCATGTTACATAATAAATCAAGGAGTCCTTATGGGCGCTTTTACAGGTAAGACAGTTCTCATCCTCGGTGGTAGCCGTGGAATCGGTGCCGCTATCGTACGTCGTTTCGTCACCGATGGAGCCAATGTACGATTCACCTATGCGGGGTCGAAAGATGCCGCTGAACGCCTGGCACATGAGACTGGAGCGACAGCAGTATTCACAGATAGCGCTGACAGAGACGCTGTTATTGATGTCGTTCGTAAGAGCGGCGCATTGGATATCCTGGTGGTAAATGCAGGTATTGGCGTCTTTGGCGATGCCCTGGAATTAAATGCCGACGATATTGATCGCCTTTTCAAAATCAATATTCATGCTCCTTATCATGCCTCTGTTGAAGCCGCCCGGCAGATGCCCGAAGGCGGGCGTATCTTAATCATCGGCTCCGTGAATGGCGATCGTATGCCTGTTGCAGGCATGGCTGCTTATGCCGCCAGTAAATCTGCCCTGCAAGGCATGGCGCGCGGGCTGGCCCGTGATTTTGGACCGCGTGCGATCACCATTAACGTCGTCCAGCCAGGACCAATTGATACCGACGCTAATCCCGCCAACGGGCCAATGCGCGATATGTTGCATAGTTTTATGGCCATCAAAAGACATGGGCAACCGGAAGAGGTCGCTGGTATGGTCGCATGGTTAGCAGGGCCAGAAGCCAGTTTTGTTACCGGCGCGATGCATACCATTGATGGCGCATTTGGCGCATAACCGACTACGCTCAATTAAGCCCAGCCATTATCCATGATGTCTGGGTTTTGTTTACTCACGTCGTCCCCCTAAAAGCGGCTCCCGGTAAATATAAATCTTCTGTTCATGTCGTAAATCTTGAGGATAACCAAATGGTAGAAAGAACCGCTGTTTTCCCTGCTGGCCGACATTCACTGTATGCTGAGCATCGTTATTCTGCGGCTATTCGTTCCGGCGATTTGCTGTTTGTTTCCGGGCAAGTAGGAAGTCGAGAGGACGGAACACCAGAACCCGATTTTCAGCAACAAGTCAGACTGGCATTTGATAATTTGCATGCGACCCTGACTGCTGCGGGATGCACTTTTGACGATATCATTGATGTTACGAGCTTTCATACCGATCCAGAAAAACAATTTGAAGACATCATGACGGTGAAAAATGAAATATTTAGCGCCCCACCTTATCCAAACTGGACGGCGGTGGGTGTTACATGGCTGGCAGGCTTTGATTTTGAAATTAAAGTGATAGCGCGCATCCCTGCGCAGTAAGCAATAGTGTTAGCCGTTCGTTTTCACACTCCGCCCTATAAGTCGGATGAATGGAATAAAATGCATATCTGATTGCGTGAAAGTGAAAAAGAAAAAAGCAGGAAATGTCTGCAATTATTGATACCGAACGACAGTTCTCCTCCAGAATCACATCAAATAAAAATGCATATATTTTGACTTATAATTCAAATAAACCGTTTGCGCTGACAAAATATTGCATCAAATGCTTGCACCGCTTCTGACGATGAGTATAATGCCGGACAATTTGCCGGGAGGATGTATGGTTCAGTGTGTTCGACATTTTGTCTTACCGCGTCTGAAAAAAGACGCTGGCCTGCCGTTTTTCTTCCCGTTGATCACCCATTCCCAGCCCCTCAATCGAGGGGCTTTTTTTTGCCCAGGCGTCAGGAGATAAAAGATGGCTAATCCGCTATATCAGAAACATATCATTTCCATAAACGACCTTAGTCGCGATGACCTTAATCTGGTGCTGGCGACAGCGGCGAAACTGAAAGCAAACCCGCAACCAGAGCTGTTGAAGCACAAAGTCATTGCCAGCTGTTTCTTCGAAGCCTCTACCCGTCCCCGCCTCTCTTTCGAAACTTCCATGCACCGCCTGGGTGCCAGCGTGGTGGGCTTCTCCGACAGCGCCAATACATCACTGGGTAAAAAAGGCGAAACGCTGGCCGATACCATTTCGGTTATCAGCACTTACGTCGATGCGATAGTGATGCGTCATCCGCAGGAAGGTGCGGCGCGCCTGGCCACCGAATTTTCTGGCAATGTACCGGTACTGAATGCCGGTGATGGCTCCAACCAACATCCGACGCAAACCTTGCTGGACTTATTCACCATTCAGGAAACCCAGGGGCGTCTGGACAATCTCCACGTCGCAATGGTTGGTGACCTGAAATATGGCCGCACCGTTCACTCCCTGACTCAGGCGTTAGCGAAGTTCGACGGCAACCGTTTTTACTTTATCGCGCCGGATGCGCTGGCAATGCCGCAATACATTCTGGATATGCTCGATGAAAAAGGGATCGCCTGGAGTCTGCACAGCTCTATTGAAGAAGTGATGGCGGAAGTAGACATCCTGTACATGACCCGCGTGCAAAAAGAGCGTCTGGACCCGTCCGAGTACGCCAACGTGAAAGCGCAGTTTGTTCTTCGCGCCAGCGATCTCCACAACGCCAAAGCCAATATGAAAGTGCTGCATCCGCTGCCGCGTGTTGATGAGATTGCGACGGATGTGGATAAAACGCCTCACGCCTGGTACTTCCAGCAGGCAGGCAACGGGATTTTCGCTCGCCAGGCGTTACTGGCACTGGTTCTGAATCGCGATCTGGTACTGTAAGGGGAAATAGAGATGACACACGATAATAAATTGCAGGTTGAAGCTATTAAACGCGGCACGGTAATTGACCATATCCCCGCCCAGATCGGTTTTAAGCTGTTGAGTTTGTTCAAGCTGACCGAAACGGATCAGCGCATCACCATTGGTCTGAACCTGCCTTCTGGCGAGATGGGCCGCAAAGATCTGATCAAAATCGAAAATACCTTTTTGAGTGAAGATCAAGTAGACCAACTGGCATTGTATGCACCGCAAGCCACGGTTAACCGTATCGACAACTATGAAGTGGTGGGTAAATCGCGCCCAAGTCTGCCAGAGCGCATCGACAATGTGCTGGTCTGCCCGAACAGCAACTGTATCAGCCATGCCGAACCGGTTTCATCCAGCTTTGCCGTGCGAAAACGCGCCAATGATATCGCGCTCAAATGCAAATACTGTGAAAAAGAGTTTTCTCATAATGTGGTGCTGGCCAATTAATTGCGGTTGGTAATAAAAGTCTGGCTCCCTATAATGAGCCAGACTTTTTACCGCTGTAATAAAGGAGAAATCATGAGCAAAACTATCGCGACGGAAAATGCACCGGCAGCTATCGGTCCTTACGTACAGGGCGTTGATCTGGGCAATATGATCATCACCTCCGGTCAGATCCCGGTAAATCCGACAACGGGTGAAGTACCGGCAGACGTCGCTGCACAGGCACGTCAGTCGCTGGATAACGTAAAAGCGATCGTCGAAGCCGCTGGCCTGAAAGTGGGCGATATCGTTAAAACCACCGTGTTTGTGAAAGATCTGAACGACTTCGCAACCGTTAATGCTACCTACGAAGCCTTCTTCACCGAACACAACGCCACCTTCCCGGCACGTTCTTGCGTTGAAGTTGCCCGTCTGCCGAAAGACGTGAAGATTGAGATCGAAGCGATCGCTGTTCGTCGCTAATCTTGATGGAAATCCGGGCTATCATGCCCGGATTAAGTCTAATGACAAACGCAAAATTGCCTGATGCGCTACGCTTATCAGGCCTACGTGATTCCTGCAATTTATTGAATTTGTAGGCCTGATAAGGCATTTACGCCGCATCCGGCATGAACAAAGCTCACTTTGTCTGCAATCTGATTCCGGGCCACCATGCCCAGTTTATTCTTTACTGCCAACCGTAACGACGGCTATAGAACCCTTTCACCAACTGGGTTAACGTCATATACCCTGCCAGAATCGCAACCAGCCACGGGAAATAGCTTAACGGCAGCGCCTGCAGTTGCAGATAACTGGCCAGCGGTGAAAAAGGCAATGCGATCCCGACAATCATCACGATCACGGTCATGATCATTAACGGCCACGATGCACAGCTCTGAATAAACGGCACACGGCGGGTGCGGATCATATGCACAATCAGCGTTTGCGACAGTAAGCCCACCACAAACCAGCCCGACTGGAACAGCGTTTGCGTTTCCGGCGTGTTGGCATGGAATACCCACCACATCAGGCAAAACGTCAGAATATCGAAGATCGAGCTGATCGGTCCGAAGAAGATCATAAAGCGCCCCAGATCCGCCGGATTCCAACGCTGCGGCTTTTGAATTTGCTCGTCGTCGACGTTATCAAACGGGATCGCCACCTGTGACACATCGTACAGCAGGTTCTGAATAAGCAAGTGTAACGGCAACATCGGCAGGAAGGGCAAGAAAGCACTCGCCACCAGCACGCTGAACACATTACCGAAGTTAGAGCTCGCCGTCATTTTGATGTATTTCAGCATGTTGGCGAAAGTGCGACGTCCCTCAATAACCCCCTCTTCCAGCACCATCAGGCTTTTTTCCAGCAGGATGATATCAGCCGCTTCACGGGCAATATCTACCGCGCCGTCCACAGAAATGCCGATATCCGCAGCACGTAAGGCGGGCGCATCATTTATACCATCGCCCATAAAGCCAACCACATGCCCTTCGCGCTTCAGTAAGGTCACAATGCGTTCTTTATGCATCGGCGTCAGGCGAGCAAACAGCGTGGTGCGCTGTGCGAGATTTGCCAGTTCGTCGTCAGATAGCGTTTCAATATCACTACCAATGACCACCTCTCCCGCGTCCAGCCCCACTTCATGGCACACTTTCGCTGCAACTAACTCACTGTCGCCAGTAAGGATTTTTACGGTAATGCCACTCGCTTTTAATGCCTTCAGTGCCGGAGCAGTTGTCTCTTTTGGCGGATCAAGGAAAGCAATATATCCTTCGAGGATCAGGTCGGATTCATCCGCCCGCTGGTAATCACCTTCACGCGCTGGCAGGTATTTCGTCGCCACCGCAACCACGCGCAGCCCCTGACGATTCAGCGTATCAGTAACCCGCTTAATCTTACGCAGCATGATGTCATCGAGCGGCACAATCTCGCCATTGTGACGCACCTGCGAACACACATTGAGGATTTCCTGCAATGCACCTTTGCAAACCAGCTGATGGTGCTCGGTATTTTCTGCCACTACCACCGACATCCGGCGACGCTCGAAATCAAACGGAATCTCATCGATTTTTTGCCAACGACTGGCCAGCGAGCGCGCTGACTCTTCATCCGTACCTTCGAGCACCGCTGTATCGAGCAGGTTTTTAAGCCCGGTCTGGTAATGACTGTTCAACCACGCACTATGCAGCACGCGTTCGCTAGTTTTACCGGAGATATCGGTATGATTCTCCAGCACAATTTTATCCTGTGTCAGGGTGCCGGTTTTATCAGTGCACAGAATATCCATTGCGCCAAAGTTCTGAATGGCATCCAGATGTTTGACGATCACTTTCTGTTTCGACAACTTGACTGCACCGCGCGCCAGCGTCGAGGTAACAATCATCGGCAACATTTCCGGCGTTAAGCCTACCGCGACCGAAAGCGCAAACAGTGCCGCTTCCCACCAGTCGCCTTTGGTGTAACCGTTGATAAGCAACACCACCGGAGCCATCACCAGCATAAAGCGAATCAGCAGCATACTGACGCGGCTGATCCCTTGCTGAAAGGCATTCGGCTCGCTTTCCTGCTCACTAACGCGCCCCGCCAGTTGACCAAACCAGGTGTTGGCACCTGTGGCAATCACCATTGCTTGTGCCGTGCCGCTCACCACGGTGGTGCCCATAAAACACAGGGTGTCGCACTCCAGCGGATTGCTGTGCTCCGGCTGGCGAGTGGTAGCGGCTTTTTCTACGGGCAGAGACTCACCGGTTAGCGACGCCTGAGCGACGAACAGATCCCGCGCCTGCAAGATACGTAAATCTGCCGGGATCATATCCCCTGCCGCCAGTTTTATAATATCGCCGGGCACCAGCTGGTCGATCGGGATCTCCAGCCAGCCATTTTCGCCTTTGTCGTTAATTACGCGCAGCACCGTCGCAGTATTGCTGACCATCGCTTTCAGGGCATCTGCCGCTTTAGTGGAACGTGCTTCCTGAATAAAGTTCAGCAACGTAGAAATAGCGACCATTAGCGCGATAACGCCCGCGGCAAATAAATCTTCCGTGGCGTAAGAAATAGCGCCGAGAATGGTGAGTAAAATATTAAAGGAGTTGCGATAGCAGACCCATAAATGAACCCACCACGGCGACGGTTGTTGTGCGGGTAATTTATTTTCACCATGTTGTTCGCGGGCAGATTCCACTTCCGCCTGATTTAATCCTTCCGGATGGGTGTCGAACGTTTTCCACAATTCTTCTTCGGGCATCACCGCCATTTTCAGGCAATGCGCACTTAAGGACGGCGGGACCGCCGTATTCACTGTCTGCTGCGCGCCAGGCAATGGATCGCGATGAACCAGACGGGAAGGTAAATGGCGAATGAACCGGGTAAAAATTTCTTTAAACATAAGGAGTCCCTCCGCACTGTCTGAAACAGTACAGAAATGTCTTCAGGCGTGGCGAAGCCTTACCTGAAGGTAATAAAGCTGAGCAGGGACGTTAAAACGTCACGGCCTTACGCATCCGGTAACGCCGTGAAAAGACGGGCTTACCGGAAAAGTTTTAATCTCCGTCGAGGGAGAGGCGTGGGATCAGGTTCCATATAACCTCCGGTAAGTGAAAAAAGCGCCGCAAATAATAAGGAGAATCCAATAATATTCGTAGCATCTATGGCGATATAATACCTGCTGGCAACTAAACCAACGATAAACCAGACTTTACCCATTGCTGAATGCACGGGTAAAGTTAGGCTCAAATAATTAAACAACACGTTACGGGACAACAGGATGCAAAATCGGCTGACCATCAAAGACATCGCGCGCTTAAGCGGCGTGGGGAAATCTACGGTTTCCCGGGTGCTGAATAACGAAAGCGGCGTGAGCCAGCGCACGCGCGAGCGTGTTGAAGCAGTGATGAATCAGCATGGATTTTCCCCTTCCCGCTCTGCGCGCGCTATGCGTGGGCAAAGCGATAAAGTGGTCGCCATCATTGTTACCCGTCTGGATTCGTTGTCAGAAAATCTCGCCGTTCAAACCATGCTGCCAGCGTTCTATGAACAAGGTTACGACCCAATCATGATGGAAAGTCAGTTTTCCCCGCAATTAGTTGCCGAACATTTGGGGGTCCTGAAACGGCGTAATATCGACGGCGTAGTGCTGTTCGGTTTTACCGGCATAACAGAAGAAATGTTAGCCCACTGGCAGTCATCGCTGATTCTGCTGGCGCGTGACGCAAAAGGCTTTGCTTCAGTCTGTTATGACGACGAAGGGGCAATCAAGATCCTGATGCAACGGCTGTATGACCAGGGGCATCGTAATATCAGTTATCTCGGCGTGCCGCATAGTGACGTGACGACCGGTAAGCGACGTCACGAAGCCTACCTGGCGTTCTGCAAAGCGCATAAATTGCATCCCGTTGCCGCTCTGCCAGGGCTTGCTATGAAGCAAGGCTATGAGAACGTAGCAAAAGTGATTACGCCTGAAACTACCGCGTTACTGTGCGCAACCGACACGCTGGCACTTGGCGCAAGTAAATACCTGCAAGAGCAACGCATCGACACCTTGCAACTGGCGAGCGTCGGTAATACACCGTTAATGAAATTCCTCCATCCGGAGATCGTAACCGTAGATCCCGGTTACGCCGAAGCTGGACGCCAGGCGGCCTGCCAGTTGATCGCGCAGGTCACCGGGCGCAGCGAACCGCAACAAATCATCATCCCCGCCACCCTGTCCTGATCGTTTCCTGAACGATAAATTGTGATCTTCGCTGCGTTTCGGGAACGTTCCCGTTTTTAAATTTTTCCGCGCAATATATTCTGCAGCCAACCAAAAATGTCATCTGCCATGGGGCTTTATGATGAGCAAAATAAACCAAACGGATATCGATCGGTTGATTGAACTGGTCGGCGGGCGCGGCAATATTGCGACGGTGAGCCACTGTATTACTCGTCTGCGCTTTGTCCTCAACCAACCGGCCAATGCCAGACCGAAAGAAATTGAGCAACTCCCCATGGTGAAAGGCTGTTTCACCAATGCCGGGCAATTTCAGGTGGTGATTGGCACCAACGTGGGTGATTACTATCAAGCACTGATTGCGTCAACCGGACAGGCGCAGGTTGATAAAGAGCAGGTAAAAAAAGCCGCCCGGCAGAATATGAAATGGCATGAGCAGTTGATCTCTCATTTCGCGGAGATCTTCTTCCCGTTGCTGCCCGCGTTGATTAGTGGTGGTTTGATCCTCGGTTTTCGCAATGTGATCGGCGATTTGCCCATGAGCAACGGTCAAACGCTGGCGCAAATGTACCCTTCCCTGCAAACGATCTACGATTTTCTATGGTTGATCGGTGAAGCGATCTTCTTCTACTTGCCGGTCGGGATTTGCTGGTCAGCGGTGAAAAAAATGGGCGGTACACCGATCCTCGGTATCGTGCTTGGCGTGACACTGGTTTCTCCACAGCTGATGAACGCTTATCTGCTCGGGCAGCAGCTGCCGGAAGTGTGGGACTTTGGCATGTTCAGCATCGCTAAAGTGGGCTATCAGGCGCAGGTGATCCCGGCACTGTTAGCCGGGTTGGCGCTGGGCGTTATTGAAACTCGCCTTAAACGCATCGTACCGGATTACCTCTATCTGGTGGTGGTGCCCGTCTGTTCGCTGATCCTCGCGGTGTTCCTCGCCCATGCGCTGATTGGTCCGTTTGGTCGCATGATTGGCGATGGCGTTGCCTTTGCGGTACGTCACCTGATGACCGGCAGCTTTGCTCCGATTGGCGCGGCATTGTTTGGCTTCCTGTACGCCCCGCTGGTGATCACCGGCGTACACCAGACCACGCTTGCTATTGATTTGCAGATGATTCAAAGCATGGGTGACACGCCAGTGTGGCCGCTGATTGCGCTGTCGAATATCGCTCAGGGCTCCGCTGTGATAGGTATTATCATTTCCAGCCGCAAGCACAATGAACGCGAGATCTCCGTGCCTGCGGCGATCTCCGCCTGGCTTGGGGTCACTGAGCCTGCAATGTACGGCATCAACCTGAAATATCGCTTCCCGATGCTGTGCGCGATGATTGGTTCTGGTCTGGCAGGATTGCTATGCGGCCTGAACGGCGTTATGGCGAATGGCATCGGCGTAGGCGGCCTGCCGGGAATTCTCTCGATTCAACCGAGCTACTGGCAGGTGTTTGCGCTGGCAATGGCTATCGCCATCATCATCCCGATTGTACTCACCTCGTTTATCTATCAGCGGAAATACCGCCTGGGCACGCTGGACATTGTTTAATTTTCTTCGGGGCGCAATTGCGCCCCCTCGCATTTGCAGGAATAACGTAATGACTCATCTTCCCCACTGGTGGCAAAACGGCGTTATCTACCAGATTTATCCAAAGAGTTTTCAGGACACCACGGGTAGCGGCACCGGCGATTTACGTGGCGTTATCCAGCGCCTGGACTATCTGCATAAACTGGGCGTTGATGCCATCTGGCTAACCCCCTTTTATGTCTCTCCCCAGGTCGATAACGGTTACGACGTAGCAAATTATACGGCGATTGATCCCACCTATGGCACGCTGGACGATTTTGACGAACTGGTGACACAGGCAAAATCGCGTGGGATTCGTATCATTCTCGATATGGTGTTTAACCATACCTCTACCCAACATGCCTGGTTTCGCGAGGCGCTGAACAAAGAAAGCCCTTACCGCCAGTTTTATATCTGGCGCGATGGAGAACCAGAAACGCCACCGAACAACTGGCGTTCAAAATTCGGTGGTAGTGCGTGGCGCTGGCATGCAGAAAGCGAACAGTACTATTTGCATCTCTTTGCACCAGAACAGGCGGATCTCAACTGGGAGAATCCAGCGGTACGCGCAGAGCTGAAAAAAGTCTGTGAGTTCTGGGCCGATCGTGGGGTCGACGGGTTGCGCCTGGATGTGGTGAATCTGATCTCCAAAGACCCGCGTTACCCTGAAGACCTGGATGGCGACGGGCGTCGCTTCTACACCGACGGGCCACGAGCACACGAATTTTTGCACGAGATGAACCGCGATGTGTTTACGCCACGCGGGTTAATGACCGTAGGTGAAATGTCCTCCACCAGCCTTGAGCATTGCCAGCGATACGCGGCACTGACAGGCAGTGAATTGTCGATGACCTTTAATTTTCATCACCTGAAGGTCGATTATCCCGGAGGTGAAAAATGGACGCTGGCTAAACCTGACTTTGTGGCGTTGAAAACATTGTTCCGCCACTGGCAACAAGGAATGCACAACGTGGCATGGAATGCCTTGTTCTGGTGTAACCACGATCAGCCGCGCATTGTTTCTCGCTTTGGTGATGAAGGTGAATACCGCGTGCCTGCGGCAAAAATGCTGGCGATGGTGCTGCATGGCATGCAGGGAACGCCGTATATCTACCAGGGCGAAGAGATTGGCATGACCAACCCACATTTCACGCGCATTACTGACTATCGCGACGTGGAGAGCCTCAATATGTTTGCCGAGCTGCGCAACGATGGGCGTGATGCCGACGAGTTATTGGCAATCCTCGCCAGTAAATCCCGTGACAACAGTCGCACCCCCATGCAATGGACCAACGGCGATAATGCCGGGTTTACGGCTGGCGAACCGTGGATTGGCCTGGGCGATAACTATCAGGAAATCAACGTAGAAGCAGCGCTGGCCGATGAGTCCTCGGTGTTTTACACCTACCAAAAGTTAATCGCACTGCGTAAGCAAGAAGCCGTCCTGACATGGGGCGATTACCAGGATCTGCTGCCAAACAGCCCTGTATTGTGGTGCTATCGCCGTGAGTGGAAGGGGCAAACCTTGCTGGTCATTGCCAACCTTAGCCGTGAGACCCAACCCTGGCAGCCAGGGAAAATGCTCGGCAACTGGCAGCTTGTGATGCATAACTACGAAGAAGCCTCACCACAACCCTGTGCCATGACTTTACGGCCTTTTGAGGCTGTCTGGTGGTTACAGAAGTAAATCTTCGCTAAGCCCCGGTAATGCCTGTCATTCCGGGGTTTTGCCTGTCAGTATGTTGTTTTTGTTGATTTTATAATCAAAAAATTCATTAAAAAATTTACATATCGCTGTAGCGCCCGTCATCCGTACGCTCTGCTTTTTACTTTGAGCTACATCAAAAAAAGTTCAAACATCCTTGATGCAAAGCACTATATATAGACTTTAAAATGCGTCCCAACCCAATATGTTGTATTAATCGACTATAATTGCTACTACAGCTCCCCACGAAAAAGGTGCGACGTTGTGGATAAGCGGATGGCGATTGCGGAAAGCACCGGAAAACGAAACGAAAAAACCGGAAAACGCCTTTCCCAATTTCTGTGGATAACCTGTTCTTAAAAATATGGAGCGATCATGACACCGCATGTGATGAAACGAGACGGCTGCAAAGTGCCGTTTAAATCAGAGCGCATCAAAGAAGCGATTCTGCGTGCAGCTAAAGCAGCGGAAGTCGATGATGCCGATTATTGCGCCACTGTTGCTGCGGTTGTCAGCGAGCAGATGCAGGGCCGCAACCAGGTGGATATCAATGAGATCCAGACCGCAGTTGAAAACCAGCTGATGTCGGGGCCATACAAACAGCTGGCTCGTGCTTATATCGAGTACCGTCACGATCGCGACATTGAACGTGAAAAACGCGGTCGCCTGAACCAGGAGATCCGTGGTCTGGTCGAGCAGACCAACTCCTCGTTACTCAACGAAAACGCCAACAAAGACAGCAAGGTGATTCCAACCCAGCGCGACCTGCTGGCCGGGATCGTGGCTAAACACTATGCACGCCAGCACCTGCTGCCGCGTGACGTGGTGCAGGCACATGAGCGTGGCGATATTCACTATCACGATCTCGATTACTCGCCGTTCTTCCCGATGTTCAACTGCATGTTGATCGACCTGAAAGGCATGCTGACCCAGGGCTTTAAGATGGGGAACGCCGAGATTGAACCGCCGAAGTCGATCTCTACGGCAACCGCGGTAACTGCGCAGATTATTGCTCAGGTCGCCAGCCATATTTATGGCGGCACCACCATTAACCGTATCGATGAAGTGCTGGCACCGTTTGTCACCGCCAGCTACAACAAACATCGCAAGACCGCAGAAGAGTGGAACATCCCGGACGCCGAAGGCTACGCTAACTCTCGTACCATCAAAGAGTGCTACGATGCCTTCCAGTCGCTGGAGTACGAAGTAAACACCCTGCATACCGCCAACGGTCAAACGCCGTTTGTAACCTTTGGTTTTGGTCTGGGCACCAGCTGGGAATCGCGCCTGATTCAGGAATCGATCCTGCGTAACCGTATCGCAGGCCTCGGTAAAAACCGTAAAACTGCGGTGTTCCCGAAACTGGTGTTTGCGATTCGCGATGGCCTGAACCATAAAAAAGGCGATCCGAACTACGACATCAAACAGCTGGCGCTGGAGTGCGCAAGCAAGCGCATGTATCCGGATATCCTGAACTACGATCAGGTAGTGAAAGTCACCGGTTCGTTTAAAACCCCGATGGGCTGCCGCAGCTTCCTCGGCGTGTGGGAAAATGAAAACGGCGAGCAGATCCACGATGGTCGTAACAACCTCGGCGTGATCAGCCTGAACCTGCCGCGTATTGCTCTGGAGGCAAAAGGCGATGAAGCCACCTTCTGGAAGCTGCTGGATGAACGTCTGGTGCTGGCACGTAAGGCGCTGATGACCCGTATCGCTCGTCTCGAAGGCGTGAAAGCGCGCGTAGCCCCGATCCTCTATATGGAAGGTGCTTGTGGCGTGCGTCTGAATGCTGACGATGATGTTTCTGAAATCTTCAAAAACAGTCGTGCGTCTATTTCGCTGGGTTACATCGGCATCCACGAAACCATTAACGCGCTGTTTGGCGGCGAGCATGTGTATGACAACGAGCAGCTGCGCGCGAAAGGTATCGCCATTGTTGAACGTCTGCGTCAGGCGGTGGATCAGTGGAAAGAAGAAACGGGTTACGGTTTTAGCCTTTACAGCACGCCAAGTGAAAACCTGTGCGACCGCTTCTGCCGTCTCGATACCGCTGAGTTTGGCGTGGTGCCGGGCGTGACTGATAAAGGTTACTACACCAACAGTTTCCACCTCGATGTGGAGAAGAAGGTGAACCCGTACGACAAGATCGACTTTGAAGCGCCTTACCCGCCGCTGGCGAACGGTGGTTTCATTTGCTACGGCGAATATCCAAACATTCAGCACAACCTGAAGGCGCTGGAAGATGTCTGGGATTACAGCTATCAGCATGTACCGTATTACGGCACCAATACGCCGATTGATGAGTGTTACGAGTGTGGTTTTACCGGTGAGTTTGAGTGCACCAGTAAAGGCTTCACCTGCCCGAAATGTGGTAACCATGACGCCTCCCGTGTGTCGGTGACTCGCCGCGTGTGCGGATATTTAGGTAGCCCGGATGCGCGTCCGTTTAACGCTGGTAAGCAGGAAGAAGTTAAGCGCCGCGTTAAACATTTGGGGAATGGGCAGATAGGTTAATCCTTCCCCCTCACCCTAACCCTCTCCCTCAAGGGAGAGGGGACCGTTCCGTGCCCCTTCCTGATTCCCGACATAATGAATTGCCTCTGGCCAGTTTTTGTCGTCGCAAGGAGGCAAATGCGTAGCATCGGGGGACTTCGCCCGTACGCACCAGAGCATTCATGGCGTCAATTGAGAAGCGAAAATGAACTTTCATCAGTACTATCCTGTCGACATCGTCAACGGCCCCGGCACTCGCTGCACCCTGTTTGTCTCCGGGTGTGTTCATGAATGCCCCGGTTGCTATAACAAAAGCACATGGCGGGTAAATTCCGGTCAGCCATTTACCAAAGCAATGGAAGACCAGATCATTAACGATCTGAATGACACTCGTATCAAACGCCAGGGGATTTCCCTCTCCGGCGGCGATCCGCTGCATCCGCAAAACGTGCCGGATATTCTGAAACTGGTACAACGCATCCGCGCCGAGTGTCCGGGTAAAGACATCTGGGTGTGGACAGGCTATAAACTCGACGAACTCAACGCTGCGCAAATGCAGGTTGTTGATTTGATTAACGTGCTGGTCGACGGCAAATTTACGCAGGATCTAAAAGACCCTTCCCTGATCTGGCGCGGCAGCAGCAATCAGGTGGTGCATCATTTACGTTAGTCACTCATCCAGCCGTTTTGTCGCGTCTTCATAAACGGCTGAGTTTTCTCTCTTACCAATAGCTATCACCAACACGAGTAACTCTTTATCATTGACGGAATAGACCAGGCGATATCCCAGTGTGCGCAGCTTAATTTTGTAGCAGTCCGGTAAATCCCGCAGTTTAGCCGATGGATTGCGCGGCCTTTTCAGCACATCCTCAAGCTTTTTTTTAAATTGTTCCCGGACTGTCACGCCCAGTTTTTGCCACTCTTTCAGCGCCCGCGGATCAAACGCCAGCTCATAGTTCATCCAGTCGGACCTTAATGGCCTCTTGTGGGTTGGCCAGTCGTTCCCTGACAGTGCGTAACAAGGCTTCTTCACTATCACTGACAGTGAGCGTTTTTACCGGCATTCGTCCATTTTCCGCAACGTACTGAAACAGCAGCCGCACTGCTTCAGTAGGCGTAATATTTAATTTTTCCAGCACCGCATAAGCCTCATTTTTCAGTTTGTCATCCAGGCGGACGTTAAGTGTGGCCATTATGCCTCCGGTAATTATGAAAAGTGTAATGCATTATAGCATTACATATGCATTACATTCATTTCTGGAAAACGCCTCGCAAAAATGAGGACGACACGCAGGAATATGCCGTGGTGAAGATAGATATTGCGGTGATTTTACGAAGGGAGAAGAAAGCGTTGGGCGGTAACGTTTCACCGCCCAATAAGGAATTAACGATACTTCTGGTGATAGGCGTTGCGGGTCGTTTTCAGTTGCTCTGCGGCAGCATGCGCTTCTTTTACTTTACCTTCATTTGCCAGCTTCAGCGCGTCGTCAATCTGACCGACCAGAATGTCGAAACCGTGGCGGAAGTCTTTCATTTCCGGGCTGTCCGGTGATTTGCCTTCAAGCTTCGGCGGCGTCGCTTTTTGCGCATCCAGCGCCGCAGCGCGCATTTTAGTTAACGCGTCTTTGACTTGCACCGCGTTATCGGCTTTTTCGACCACTTTTAAATTGTCGTTGAGGGTTTCCATATTGTCTTCCAGATCAGCGGCAAACGACGCCGAACTGAATACCAATGAGGAGACGGCAAGAATAGCTAACAGGCTTTTACGCATTGCTCACTTCCTTTTTTATTATGGAGATTTGGCGCGGCAGGTCGCGCCAGTTTTTTTACTGCCCGGCGATTTTCATCTCCGGCAACAGCACAGAACCACACTGTATATTACTGCGTGTTTCAATATCGTTACCGACGGTGACAATATTGCGCCACATATCTTTCAAATTACCTGCGATGGTGATTTCGCTCACCGGATACTGAATTTCGCCATTCTCTACCCAGAAGCCCGCTGCACCACGGGAATAATCACCGGTAATGGCACTCACGCCCTGGCCCATCAGCTCCGTCACCACCAGCCCGGTGCCCATCTCTTTGAGCATTTGTTCGAAGCTTAGCCCTTGTCCGGCAATCCGCCAGTTGTGAATACCGCCCGCATGTCCGGTGCTTTTCAGCCCCAGTTTTCGCGCCGAATAGCTGGTCAGCAGCCACTGAGTCAGGATGCCATCTTTGACGATATCGCGGCGCTCGGTGCGCACACCTTCGCTGTCGAATGGTGTAGATGCCAGCCCTTTCAGCAGATGCGGATGTTCTTCAATAGTCAGCCAGTCCGGCAGAATTTGTTTACCCAGCGAATCCAGCAAGAAGGTCGATTTACGGTAGACCGCACCACCCGCTATCGCCCCCACCAAATGACCAAACAACCCTGTTGCCACTTCATTGGCAAAAATCACCGGCGCTTTCATGGTAGAAAGTTTACGCGGTGACAGGCGCGATAAGGTACGGCGAGCACAGTCGGCCCCAACCCACTCTGGCGTTTGTAGATCGCTCATCGCACGCCCAATGGTGTAGGCATAATCGCGCTCCATATCGCCATTTTCTTCGGCGATTACACAACTGGAGAGCGAATGACGCGTTGAGCAGTAACCCTGCAACATGCCGTGGCTGTTGCCAAAAACTTTGACACCGTAGTGGCTGTTAAAGCTACCGCCTTCGGTATTGGTGATGCGTTTGTCCGCCTGCAATGCCGCCTGTTCCGCGCGGGCCGCCAGTTCAATGGCTTCATCCGGAGAAACGTCCGCAGGGTGGAACAAGTCAAGATCCGGCGCGTCAAAAGCCAGCAGTTCTTTGTCTGCCACGCCTGCATACGGATCTGGCGAAGTGTAACGGGCAATATCCAGCGCCGCCTGTACGGTGCGGGCAATGGCCTGCGGGCTTAAATCGGTAGACGATGCGCTACCTTTACGGTTCTGGTGATAAACGGTGATCCCCAGCGCGCCATCGCTATTGAATTCAACATTCTCCACTTCACCATAACGCGTGCTTACGCTAATGCCGGTGGTCTTGCTGACGGCAACTTCTGCACCGTCCGATTTGCCTGAGGCCAACTCCAGCGCAGTCGAAACTGCTTCTTCCAGAATCTTGCGCTGCGCTTCAACTTGAGAGATTACTTTCATTGCAAGTGCCATAATGTAGAGAGTTTCTCTGAAGTCTAACAGAGAACCGTTTTTCAGTGCGCATCTTAACTGGTAACATTAGCCTCTTTTTTTAAGGAGCCTGAGATGACTAAGCAGCCCGAAGACTGGCTCGACGACGTTCCCGGTGATGACATCGAAGACGAAGACGATGAAATTATCTGGGTCAGTAAAAGTGAAATTAAACGTGATGCCGAGGAGCTAAAACGCCTTGGCGCGGAAATTGTTGATCTGGGGAAAAACGCGCTGGATAAGATCCCGTTAGATGCGGATCTGCGCGCGGCTATTGAGCTCGCCCAGCGTATTAAGATGGAAGGTCGCCGCCGCCAGTTACAGCTCATCGGTAAGATGCTGCGCCAGCGCGATGTTGAACCGATCCGTCAGGCGCTGGATAAGCTGAAAAACCGCCACAACCAGCAGGTGGTGCTGTTCCATAAACTGGAAAACCTGCGCGATCGTCTGATCGACCAGGGTGATGACGCCATCGCTGAAGTATTGAATCTGTGGCCCGATGCCGATCGTCAGCAACTGCGTACTCTGATCCGTAACGCGAAGAAAGAGAAAGAAGGGAATAAGCCGCCGAAATCCGCGCGCCAGATTTTCCAGTATCTGCGTGAGTTAGCGGAAAACGAAGGGTAATTTTCGTTGTTGATGTGAGTATGGTTTGCCGGATACGGTGTAAACGCCTTATCCGGCAATGCTATATCAGGCTGAGGCCAAATTACTGCGCAGCTTCCGCCTTCTTCGCCAGTCCATCCAGCAGTTTCTGATGGATCCCACCAAAACCGCCATTGCTCATCACCAGAATATGGTCGCCGGGCTGAGCGGTTTTCACCACCATATCTGCCAGCGTATCCACATCGCCGCTCCAGTGTGCAGGCTGAACGCAGGCTTCTGCCACTTCTGCCACCTGCCACGGAATATGCGCCGGTTGCAGCAGGAAGACTTCATCGGCACGACCTAATGAAGGTGCCAGATCGTCTTTGCAGATCCCCATTTTCATGGTATTCGAGCGCGGTTCCAGCACAGCAATAATGCGCGCCGTACCACCAACTTTGCCACGCAGCGCCGCCAGCGTTGCCAGAATCGCCGTCGGGTGATGGGCGAAATCGTCATATACCGTGACGCCATTTGCTTCACCACGCAATTCCAGACGGCGACGAGCGTTAATAAACGAACCCAGCGCGTTAGCGGCATCTGCCGGCGCTACACCAACATGGCGAGCCGCCGCAATCGCCATCAGGCCATTGTGCATATTATGTTCGCCTACCAGCGACCATTTCACTTCGCCCACTTTTTCGCCATCCAGCAAGGCTTCCCATTCAGAAGCGTCAGTGGTCAGCTTTTTCGCCTGCCAGTGACCTTGCTCGCCCACCAGCTCCTGCTCGCTCCAGCAGCCCATCGCCATGGTCTGTTTCAGGTTGATGTCGTTTTCCGGCCAGATAATACGGCCCTGCCCCGGAACGATACGCACCAGATGGTGGAACTGTTTCTGGATCGCTTTCAGGTCGTCAAAGATATCGGCGTGATCGAACTCAAGGTTGTTGAGGATCAGCGTACGCGGGCAGTAATGGACAAATTTAGAGCGTTTGTCGAAGAAGGCGCAGTCGTACTCATCCGCTTCGATAACAAAGAAGTCGCTTTCGCCCAGACGCGCCGAGACCTCAAAGTTCCCCGGCACACCGCCGATCACAAATCCTGGTTTGTAACCACACTGTTCCAGAATCCAGGTCGCCATTCCCGCTGTAGTCGTTTTACCGTGTGTACCGGCAACGGCCAGCACCCAGCGGTCACGCAGCACAAAATCGTGCAGCCACTGCGGACCTGACATATAAGGGATGTTTTTTTCCAGTACCGCTTCCACACACGGATTTCCACGGGTCATGGCGTTGCCAATAATCACCAGATCCGGCTGCGGTTCGAGCTGGCTGGCATCGTAACCCTGAATCAGTTCAATGCCTTGCTTCTCAAGTAAGGTGCTCATCGGCGGATACACATTGGCGTCCGAACCCGTTACTTCATGGCCTAACTGGCGCGCCAGCATCGCCAGACCGCCCATAAACGTGCCACAAATTCCTAAAATATGAATGCGCATACGTCACTATCCTTTTTTAATCTGCCGCTCATTTTACGCATATGTCGGGCAAGTGAGAAACGCATTTCAGGATAATCCGTAATTTGCTGGCGCGATTCACCTGAGCGCAACATTGAGATTATTTGTTAAGATTGTTGCGGTCGCTTTACTCCATAAACATTGCAGGGAAAGTTTTATGAAAACGTTAGGTGAATTTATTGTCGAAAAGCAGCACGAGTTTTCTCATGCTACCGGTGAGCTCACTGCTTTGCTGTCGGCAATAAAACTGGGCGCCAAGATTATCCATCGCGATATCAACAAAGCAGGACTGGTTGATATCCTGGGTGCCAGCGGTGCTGAGAATGTGCAGGGCGAGGTTCAGCAGAAACTCGACTTGTTCGCTAATGAAAAACTGAAAGCCGCACTGAAAGCACGCGATATCGTTGCGGGCATTGCCTCTGAAGAAGAAGATGAGATTGTCGTCTTTGAAGGCTGTGAACACGCAAAATACGTGGTGCTGATGGACCCCCTGGATGGCTCGTCCAACATCGATGTTAACGTCTCTGTCGGTACCATTTTCTCCATCTACCGCCGCGTTACGCCTGTTGGCACGCCGGTAACGGAAGAAGATTTCCTCCAGCCTGGTAACAAACAGGTTGCGGCAGGTTACGTGGTATACGGCTCTTCTACCATGCTGGTTTACACCACCGGATGCGGTGTTCACGCCTTTACTTACGATCCTTCGCTCGGCGTTTTCTGCCTGTGCCAGGAACGGATGCGCTTCCCGGAGAAAGGCAAAACCTACTCCATCAACGAAGGAAACTACATTAAGTTTCCGAACGGGGTGAAGAAGTACATTAAATTCTGCCAGGAAGAAGATAAATCCACCAACCGCCCGTATACCTCACGTTATATCGGTTCACTGGTCGCGGATTTCCACCGTAACCTGCTGAAAGGCGGTATTTATCTCTACCCAAGCACCGCCAGCCACCCGGACGGTAAACTACGTTTACTGTATGAGTGCAACCCGATGGCATTCCTGGCGGAACAAGCGGGCGGTAAAGCGAGCGATGGCAAAGAGCGTATTCTGGATATTATCCCGGAAACCCTGCACCAGCGCCGTTCGTTCTTTGTCGGCAACGACCATATGGTTGAAGATGTCGAACGCTTTATCCGTGAGTTCCCGGACGCGTAATCTCCTGCGCCTCTCCACACGGAGAGGCGTTTTTATCGCTGCGCAATGTTGACTCTTGTCACAGGCGAACTCTGACGATTCTCCCACAGCACCGTTAATCCACGCTGTAAGGCAATAAAAATGAACAGCAAAATACCGATGGCGATTTTCGTCCACCAGGAACTCAGCGTGCCATCAAAGTTTATGTAAGTCTGAATCAGTCCCTGAATCGCCACGCCAAAAAGCGTCCCTAATACCGTTCCAACGCCACCGCTCAAAAGCGTACCGCCAATTACCACTGAGGCGATAGCATCCAGTTCCACACCTACGCCCGCCAGCGCATATCCGGCCTGGGTATAAATCGAGAAGACAATCCCCGCCAGCGTTGCCAGTCCGGTGGAGAGCATATAAATGCGAATAGTGGTGCTGCGAGTGGAAATCCCCATCAGGTTCGCCGACGTTGCGTTGCCGCCAATGGCGTATACCTGATTACCAAAACGGGTACGATGCGCGAGGAAAATACCGATAACCACCACCGCCAGCATCAGCAGCCCCATCGCACTTAAGCGACCGCCGCCAGGGATTTTCCATGCAAGGCTTGAGAGCGTGTCATAAACAGGATGATTTATCGGGATCGACTCTTCCGAAACGAGATAGCTGACGCCACGCAAAAAGAACATTCCCGCCAGAGTAATAATAAACGCCGGGATCTTCAGGGCGTCGATCAAAAGCCCCATAAATGCGCCGAAAGCACAGCCCATCACCAGCACTAGCGGAAACGCCAGCAACGGCGAGAGGCCGAAATCGCCAATCACTTTTGCCAGAAACACGCCGGTAAAGGCGATCACCGAACCGACGGAGAGATCGATCCCACCGGAGAGGATCACAAAGGTCATACCAACGGCGATTATCCCAAGAAAGGCATTATCAGTCAGGATATTGCAGATCACTCTTGTGGAAGCAAAACCGGGAAACTGGGTCAGACAGTAGATATAACCCAACACAAAGACGCCGATGGTGATCATCAGTGGCAAATTACGTTTTATCACGGTTACGTACCCCTTTAATCAGACTGATAAAGCGTTGCGACTGAACAATCAGCACACAAAGCACCACCACCGCTTTTACGACCTGGTTCATCTCCGGCGGAAAGCCAGAAAGCAAAATTCCGGTGTTCATTCCCTGAATAATCAGCGCCCCCACCACCGAAAGCAGCAGGTTAAAGCGCCCGCCCATCAGCGATCCGCCGCCAATCACCACCGCGAGAATGGCGTCCAGCTCCAGCCATAACCCGGCGTTATTGGCATCGGCACCGCGAATATCCGCCGCCACGATAATGCCCGCAATCGCCGCACATAGCCCGCTCAACACGTAGGTGAGCATGACGATGATCCGCGTGTTTACCCCGGCATTTTTTGCCGCCCGAATATTGATACCAACGGCTTCGATAAACATCCCCAGCGCCGTTTTGCGGGTCAACAGCCAGAAGAGGAGAAGCGTCAGTACCGCAATAATGACTGGTGTTGGCAGGAACAACAGCGATCCGCTGCCAAACCAGGAGAGATCCGGTGAGTTAAATGTGACGATCTGTCCGGAGGTGATCAGTTGCGCCACGCCGCGCCCGGCGACCATCAGGATCAGGGTGGCGACAAACGGCTGAATTTTGAGGATCGCTACCAGTATGCCGTTCCACAATCCCGCCAGGATGCCAGTGCCCAGGGCGCTTAACAAAACAATCGGCAGGCTGAATCCCGCGACCGTCATCGCAGCCGTTGTGGCTCCGGCGATAGCCATCACCGCCCCCACGGAGAGATCAATCCCACCAGTGGCGATCACCAGCGTCATACCAATCGCCAACAGCGCAACGGGGGCGGCGCGATTAAGAATGTCGATAGGGCTACCGAACAAACGCCCATCCTGAAGCACCACCTGCCAGAAATGCGGGGCCACCAGGCTATCGACCAGCAGCACCAGCAACAGTGCCGCCAGCTGCGGCATTCCTGTTGGCCAGCGAAAACGCCTTTTCGGCGGCGTAGTGTCCGGGAGAGATTGAGGCATCACACTGTTCTCCTTACGCCGCAATGGCGTTCATGATCGCCGGAACGGAAAGCTCTGCCAGCGGGATCTCCGCCACCTGTTTGCGATCGCGCATGATAATCACCCGATCGGCATAGCCCACCAGTTCTTCCAGTTCGGAGGAGATCACCAGCAGCGCCAGTCCATCGGCGCACAGCGTTTCAATCAGGCGGATGATCTCGGCATGCGCACCAACGTCAATGCCGCGGGTTGGCTCATCGAGGATCAGAAATTGCGGTCGGGTCAGTAGCCAACGTGAAAGCAACACTTTTTGCTGATTGCCGCCGGAGAGAAATTCAATCGGTTGTTCAGTTGAAGGTGTGCGAATGCCAAGCTGGCGGATAAAGCGTTGGGCAATCTCTTGCTGTTCTTTGCGGGAAATCGGTCGTAGCCAGCCGCGCTGGGCCTGGAGAGCAAGGATGATATTTTCCCGCACCGAGGCGGCAGCGATGATGCCATCGGTTTTCCTGTCTTCCGGGCAGAAGCCGATACCCAGTACCGAAGCCTGATGTGGCGATCGCAGGGTTTGCGGTTTGCCTTTGATCAACGCCGTGCCGCTGTCAGCAGGTTTGATCCCGAAGATCACTTCGGCGGTTTCGGTACGTCCTGATCCCAGCAAGCCTGCCAGGCCAACGATCTCGCCGGGGCGTACTTCGAGATCAAACGGTGCGATCGTTCCTTTTTTGCCGTAATTTTTGAACGCGGCAACGGGTTTGTCGCTCAGCAATGTTCGTCCGGCACGCTGTAGCGCGTGAGTGTCCAGCTCGCGCCCCAGCATCATTTTTACCAGTTCGATCTGCGGTAGCTCGCGGGTTTCCCGACAGCCTACGAAACTGCCGTTGCGTAAGACGGTGATCCGATCGCTGACCTGATAGACCTGATCGAGAAAGTGAGTAACGAAGATCAGGCTGACGCCGCGATCGCGCAACTGACGCATCAGGCCAAACAGTAACTCTACTTCCTGAGTGTCGAGACTGGCGGTGGGTTCATCGAGGATCAGCACTTTGGCGGAGAGATCGATAGCCCGGCAAATGGCGACGATTTGCTGCATCGCGACTGAAAAGCGGTTGAGCGGTTCGCGCACGTCGAGGGAGAAACCGTAAGATGCCATCAGTTCGGTGGCGCGCTTTTCCATCTCTTTACGGCGTAGAAGGCCGAAACGTTTGGGTTCGCGACCTATGAATAGATTATCAGCGACCGACATATTGGGTAGCAGGTTGACTTCCTGATAGACGGTGCCGATGCCGAGTTGTTGTGCGTGGGCGGTGTTTTTCGGTGAGATAGTCTGGCCTTCCAGCCAGATGGTGCCACGATCGGCGTGGTAGACACCGGTTAAGGCTTTGATTAGCGTTGATTTTCCCGCTCCGTTTTCACCGAGCAGCGCCATAATTTCGCCGCGACGCAGGCTGAAATCAACGTTGTCTAACGCTTTGACGCCGGGGAAAAATTTACTTAATCCTTCGGTGCGGAGGATTTCCTGGTGTTGGTTAGTATTCATAGTTTCCCCCGTTGTAAAGCGTGCGCCAGATAAGACACAACAGCGTCGCATCAGGCATCTCGCACAACCGCCGGATGCGGCGTGAATGCCTTATCCGGCGGCCCACAAATCGGCATTAGGCATTGATGCCCCTCAATACCCCATATTTTTCTTCTTCTCTAACTCTTCTTTTGCGGTATCAGGCAGGTAAAGGGTGGACTTGGTCAGCGTCAGCTTTTCAGGCATGGTGCCGTCTTTTTTGTATTTCTCCAGCGCGTCAAAAGCAGGGCCTGCCATATTCGGCGTTAGTTCAACGCTGGCGTTCGCTTCGCCATCAATCATCGCTTTGTAGATGTCCGGCACGCCGTCGATAGAGCCTGTCAGGATATCTTTGCCCGGTTTCAGGCCCGCTTCTTTAATTGCCTGAATTGCACCAATTACCATGTCATCGTTATGGGCGTAAACCATGCAGATGTTTTTGCCGTTGTTTTCCGCTTTGATAAAGCTCTCCATCACTTCTTTGCCTTTGCTGCGGGTGAAGTCACCTGACTGCGAGCGGATAATTTTGATATTTGGCGCATTCTTAATGGCTTCGGCAAAGCCTTTCTTACGGTCAATGGCGACGCTGGCTCCAACGGTGCCCTGCAACTCCACCACGTTGCATGGTTTGCCATTCACTTCTTTTACCAGCCAGTCACCAATCAACTTGCCTTCGAGGATGTTGTCGGCGGTGACAGTGGTCATATAGAGAGATTTGTCTTTCACATCGATGGAACGGTCAAGCAAGAAGACCGGGATTTCGGCATCTTTCGCCTCTTTTAATACCGGCTCCCAACCGGTCGCTACCACTGGAGCGATAAAGATCGCATCCACCCCTTGCGCGACGAAGGAACGTACCGCTTTAATCTGGTTTTCCTGCTTTTGCTGACCATCGGCAATTTTCAACGTAATTCCGCGCTTTTCGGCTTCACTTTTCGCCACATTGGTTTCTGCGGCGCGCCAGCCGGATTCCGATCCGACCTGCGAAAATCCAACGGTTAATGGAGCGGCCAACGCCATAGACGACATGGCTGCCGAGACTGCAGAGACTACAAGTAAGCGTTTCCACATAGGGTTGTCCTCGTCGGGGTAATTATTATTGGTGAAAAGATGTTCGCGAAAAAACTATAGACAATTCGTTATGTAACGGATTGCGTTACATCACACTTCAAAAAAGTAAATAAAACGTTAATCACAAGTTTGTAATCGCTTTCATCTCACTATGAAAAATGCGGCTACGGTTATGGATTTTCCTGCTCTTTAAACCATCTTAAAACTGGCTAAAAAGGAAAATGAAGAAGAAAACAAGCGAAGACATTCGGCGCGAGTTGGCTATAATACTCGGCACTTGTTTGCCACATATTTTTAAAGGAAACAGACATGAGCTTACTCAACGTTCCTGCGGGTAAAGATCTGCCGGAAGACATCTACGTTGTTATTGAGATCCCGGCTAACGCAGATCCGATCAAATACGAAATCGACAAAGAGAGCGGCGCACTGTTCGTTGACCGCTTCATGTCCACCGCGATGTTCTATCCGTGCAACTACGGTTACATCAACCACACCCTGTCTCTGGACGGTGACCCGGTTGACGTACTGGTCCCGACTCCGTACCCGCTGCAGCCGGGTTCTGTGATCCGTTGCCGTCCTGTTGGCGTACTGAAAATGACCGACGAAGCCGGTGAAGATGCGAAACTGATTGCGGTTCCGCACAGCAAGCTGAGCAAAGAATACGATCACATTAAAGACGTTAACGATCTGCCTGAACTGCTGAAAGCACAGATCGCTCACTTCTTCGAGCACTACAAAGACCTCGAAAAAGGCAAGTGGGTGAAAGTTGAAGGCTGGGAAAACGCAGAAGCCGCTAAAGCTGAAATCGTTGCCTCCTTCGAGCGCGCAAAGAATAAATAAGTTCTTCTAGCGTAATAACCCTGAACGCCGGGCTTCGGTTAGTAGGGGTTTTTTATGCCCGCGATAAATAAACACACCTTATTCCACCACCGCCTGCAAACGTAATAACGCCTCTTCCACCACCTCACCCGCAGCCAGACCAATACGCTTTGCCAGCCGGGCGCGTAGATCCATCATCCGCACCTGATTCACCAGCACCACGCCGTGCACATCGCCTTCTTCGCAATGTAAAGGAACGCTAAATCCGGCATAACGGGCAAAATTTCCGCCCTGCGTAATGGGGGCCACCAGCGTCATTCCCAGTTGATTAAAGGCTTGAACGGAGAGCACAAGCGCAGGTCGACCAGCACCTTGCTGTTCATGGCCGCTTGCTGGATCAAAGCCAACCAGCACAATGTCTCCCCGTTCAAATTCACTTTTCTTTACCATATTTCGTCACCCGCAGGGGTGGATTTACCCCAGACATCCTGCTCGCTAAGTTCCGTGGCGTTCATGTCACACTGTGCCAGCAGTTCATCAAGCGAGTAGCGCCTGGAGATGGGTGTCAGAATCAGTTGATTGTTGCTCACTTGCGCCTCCACGCTCTGCCCCGGCCGTAAGTTAAGTTCTTTCATCACAACATTAGGAATGACCATACCTGAACTGTTCCCCCATCTTTTTATGGTAATACGCATCTGCACCTCCTTAAGTTATACAAAGTATAACTCACGGTGCTACAGGAAACGTTTTACCCCTGCGCATTTGTGAACGCCAGCAGAGTTTTTTATGCGTTAACAGATATGGAAAGCGGCTCGGAGAGAAAAGCAAAAGGTGAGGGAATTACAAAACAGAATGCGAGTCGTCTCGCAAAAAACAACGCCACCCGAAGGTGGCGTATGCGTATGGTTACTTATCCCTGTCTAACCAGTCGCCGCTTTCAATTAGCTTTAATCCATCGACGGGTCGTTGATAAACGTACATCCATGCACTCCCGTACGGCGTCTGAATCAACTGGCGCGCGTATTCACCGCCCCTGGTGCGCAAGGCATCAAGTTCGGCCAGCGTGGCGTTGTCAATACGATAAACTTCACCGTGTACTGTTCCGTTCCCCGGAACTGCGCCTGGATAGTGGCCCAGGCTATACAACTGGTAGTTATCGATACTGAAATCGCCCAGTAACTGGGCATTGGTCATCCAGTGACTGTTGCCTTGTTTGTGGCGTAAACTGCCGTAGACAAATATTCGCATTGCTAAAACTCGAACTGATAGAGCAAATCCAGTGCCTGGTCTACACCAGACACGGCTTCCAGATATAGCTTAGGCATCAGGCGATAACGTAACGTGAGTGTTGCTATAGAGTCAAATATACCCACGCCGTATTTCACTTGCAGACCTGGCAATACATAGCCGCTGACCACCACCTGGGAGGAGTCGCCTACACCCTGGGTGTCGAGCGCTAAATTGCTTACGCCAAACGTCTCGCCGATTTTACCCACAATCTGACCACTTTGTGCAACCCCCAGACCAATCAGCATTGAGGTCATCGCCGCACTGTCGCTCTGATCGCTCTCCAACCCTTGTCCACGTAGCAAATAAGACAAGGCAGCCTGTTGCGACATCGCCGGGTCAGAGAAGATCTCCGCTTTCGGTTCGTCCGCCAGACCAGTGACGCGAACTCCGGCGATTACGTCGTCTTCTGTAGCATCCGGGTTACGAATAGCTTCGATATTAAGATACGGTTGATCCGGCGGACCAGAGAACAGTAACTCACCCTTACGCACAATCAGATCCTGACCATAGGCATGGAAGCGCCCTTCAGGGATGTTGATCTGCCCGTTCAGGCCCAGCCCTTGTTTATCCTGTACGACGTTAAGATCGCCCGTCAGCCGCGCTTTCAGGCCAAAGGCGTCAATGCGCACATTGTTGCCGACGTGGACAATCAGGTTGCTGTTAATCGGAATCGACGCCGTTTTTGCCTCTTCCGGTTGCAGGTTATCGTTAAGCATCACCACATCGCTGGAGACGCCCACCGCGCTTTCCGGCAGCTCATGCACCACGATGCGCGCCCACGGGACATCCACGCGACCATCGAGGGTAAACAGGTTTGGTGTAGCCTCGAATACAACATCTGGTGATACATCCATTCGTACCATCGGCGGCACGGTGATACGCACTTTACTGCCCTTCGCTGTTACCCGCGCCCGCCAGTTTTCAATCTGGCTCCAGTCGGCGTCGCCGTTCAGGTAGATCTCACCCTGCTGGGTCCGTACTGTACCGGCAAGCGTCGAGCGCATACCGCTAAAGTTGACCGCAAGCTGGCTCGGCTGCATATCAAACGGCATAAAGTTGCCGTCGATATCCACACCCGTAACCTGTAGCTGCCCAAACAACTGCGGGCTTTGCACATCACCACCCAGACGTAAGTTGGCACTCACCATCCCCGCAGCTTTTTCCCCACGGGTAAAGATAGGGTTTATCATCGCAAGGTTGAAGTTACGGATATTGACGTTGCCACCAAGATTACGGCGGCCTTGCGGATCGGTCACCTGCACCTGTCCATCAAACTGGCCGTTATTGGTCAGGCGGATGGTCCAGCCCAATTCGGCACGGTTGTTACGCAATTCCGCCGTCAGATTCAGCGTCTGAAACGCCACGGGCAGCGCCGCATCGTTGACGGTTTGCGTTACCTGCACATTACGCCCCGAAAGGGTGATACTGCCCTGCGGCAGCCCCTCTTTCGTGGTGTCCCAGGCAACGTCCGCTTTACCCGTGAAGATACCGCTGGCCTGAGTGGTTTCTGGCATAAACGGTTTCAGCATGGCGAGGTCGAAGCGGTTGAGATTCACCACCGCACGCCCTTCGGCCCCCGCATCGATAGTTTGCGGCACGCACAATTCCGCATTCGGGTTAAGCCAACAGTGTGGCCCGATGCTGATTTTTTGCTCCTTATTGCGGTAATCCAGCGCAATATCGCGGGTCAGCGACCACGGGCTGACCGGCGTCTGGAAGCGGGTATTGCTAAGAGTTCCCTTCCAGCGTTCTTCTTTGCGATCAAAACTTCCTGCCAGATTAAGCTGCCCGGAAACCGGCTCGCCCTGAATCCGCAACTGTAACTCGTGCTGTTTTTCGCTGCCTTTGGCATTCAGGGTGACGAGGTTGATACTCACATCGGGCTGCGAGATTTGCTCAACGCGTACGTCAAGTTTACCCGCAATCTGATCGGTGGATTTGATATCGCCTTCCACGCGAACCTGCGCCACGGAAAGTTCCTGCCAGCGCAGGCCGCGCGCGGTGATGTCCGCCAGTAGTTGTGGCGCTTCCACCGTGCCGCGAACTTTCACCAGCCCTTTCGCTGTACCGCCAAGCCCCGGCAGCGCGTTATCCAGCCCCGGCGCGTTGATGGTGGCATCAAGATTGAGATCTTTTACCCCCAGCTCGCCTTTCACTTCGGCACTGTTTGGCCCCAGTTCCAGATGAAGCCCTGGGATCATCCACTGCATATAACTGTTGCCTTTCAGCGTGCCGTCAACGTTAACTTTGTTCTGTTTGACGTTACCAGTCAGCTTCAGTTCTGGCACCTCCATCTGCCAGGTGCCGCCGTACAGGCTACCGCGGGTTTTAATCAAGCCATTGAGTTTCGACGGCCACTCCGGGAACTCTTTGGCGGTGTTAATGCCGTTAAGCGTTAGCTCACCGCGCCAACTAATGGCCTGCTGCCAGTCGAGCAACGCTTTGAGTTCAGTTTTCCCTTCCAGCGCCGCGACGGTGAGTTTGTCGAGATTGACCTGCTGTTCATTACCTTTGGCATCAAGGGTAATGGTGGCTGGCGGGATCTCCTGTCCCTTCACTGCCGTACGCATAGAGAGCGTGTAATCGGTCATTTTGCCAGTAAGTTTCAGTTTCAGATCATCCGCCTGATACTGCTTCTCTTCAGTGAACGGCCAGTAAAGCTGTTTGCTGTTCACTTCCACGTTGAGCGGCAATCCGGCTTCCGCCAGTCGCGTCTGGGCGCGTAAATCCATATCCACCGGACCAGAAAGGTTAACGCCTATCTCCAGCTGTTCGCGCAGCGCGCCGCCCACTTTCAGCTTCACCTTTTCACCTTTCAACGGCTCCACGTTCAGTGTGCTGTTGAGGGTGATATCCACCGGCCAGTTGTCTGACAGCTGCGCCGTGCCGCTGGCGTTGACAATCCCCTGGTTGGAGTCGATATCCAGCGCGTCCAGTTTGGTATTGCCGTCGATGCTGCTCACTTTCAGCAGCATGGTGCTCACGGTGATGTCCGTGTCACCCGTCACGCGCAGCTGCTCGCCCTTAAACTCTTCAATGTTCAGGTTTAGCGGCAAATGCACGTCGGTCATTTCCGGCAATACCGGGCGAGAAAAGAGATCTTTCAGCGTTTCGCCGAGCGGTTTTTCATCCGGCTGCGGATTTTCAATTTTCGGTTCGACCACTTCTTCCTGCGCCACTTCCGCCACTTTCGGCAAAGCAATCAACAGGCCTTTCAGCGACGTCGGTTTCAGGGTCAGGGTTTTCTCCTGCCAGTTCAGGCCGGAGGTGAAGTCCATCACCGATACCGTGGTGTCATCAATCTTGATGTTGACGTTGTCCAGTGCCACCCGTGTCAGGGTAATGGGATACGGCGTGGAGAGATCCAGCGGACCGCTATCCTCCTCTTCTTCAACCTGTTCAGAAGGAGGCATTTTTTTACTGTCGATGTTGACCTGAATGTCTTTCAGCGCCAGGTCATTAATACAAACGCTACTGTTCCACAGGCACTCAAGCCCGACCGCCAGATGCAGATTGCCCGCTTTTACCGCTACGCCTGGCTGCTCATAACGAACGTCAGACAAGGTGAGATCACGCCAGCCGCCGGTGACCTTGCCAATATCCAGTCCTGGCACCCAGCGATCCGCCGCTTTAAATACCAGATGCAGGCCGCTGGTGGTGCCCACCAGAAACGCCACCGATCCCAGCAACAGTAAGATAACGATAACCACGCCGAGGCTGATTTTTTTCCATAAACTCATAATTCTGGCCCCAGACCGATGTAAAACTGTAACCCGTGTTCGTCTTTATCCGCGACCGGTACGGCAAAATCGAGTTTGATTGGCCCGACCGGCGATTCCCAGCGCACGCCGACCCCGGTACCGGTTTTAAAGTCGCTGCGGCGAATATCGCTTACCGCTTCGCCGCTATCGACAAACACCGCGCCCCACCATTTTCCGGTCACGTTGTACTGGTACTCCAGCGATCCGGTTATCAACTTCGAGGCCCCTTTCAGGTCACCGTTGGCGTATTTCGGAGCGATTGATTTGTATTTGTAGCCGCGAATACTGCGATCGCCCCCGGCGAAGAAACGCAGATCCGGCGGTACTTTGTCGAAATCACCCGTTTCAATCCAGCCCAGCGTGCCGCGTGTCACAAAACGATGGCGATCGTACAGTGTGCGGATCCAGACGTTCTGCGCCTGGAAAACGGAGAAATCGACATCTGAGCCCCAGGCCGTGTTGGAGTAGTCGATAGAGTAGCGTTGCGAGTCGCCCCAGGTTGGCATCAGGCCACCGCGAGAACGCGTGCGGCTAATCATCACCCCAGGATAAAACAGCATCGTGGTGTTGGTAATTTCACCCTGGGTAAAGTGGTCGAGACTCCAGCGCAGGTTAATGGCACGCTGCCAGCCGCTGGAGAGATCCCAGTAGCGAGAAGCCACCAGCGTAGTGGAGTCAGACTCGGTATCGTTCAGGTCAGTGCGCTTAAAACCGCCCTGCACCAGATAATATTGTTCCAGTGGATTCTTCAACAGCGGCATTTTATAGCTGAAGTCGAGGATCTGTTCCGGCGCGGAAATACTGGTACTGGTGGTCAGACTGTGACCATAAGAGTTCATCCACGGCTTTTTCCACGTCGCTTTCACGCGCGGTCCCACGTCCGTAGAGTAACCGACCCCGGTTTCGATGGTGTTTTCAGTTCGCGGCGAAACCACGCCCGTCAATGGTAATACTTTCGTTTCGCGCGATTTATCAAATTGTGGAGCCACTACGACCGAGTTAAACCAGCCGGTAGCAGAAAGTCGACGGTTCAGCTCTGCCAGATCTTTCGATTCGTACTCATCGCCCTCTTTAAACGGCACCAGATTTTGCAGGTATTCATCGCGGATTTGTGATCCTTCAAAGGTCACATGCCCAAAGCGGTAACGTTCGCCACTGTTATAATCAATATCCCAGAAGGCTTTATGCAGGCCGAGCGCAATGCCCAGCTGCGCTTTGGTAAATTCGCTATCGAAATAACCTTTACGCAACGCAATGCTGGTTAAGGACTTTTTGAAATTTTCATAATCGCCCTGGTTCAGTACCGTACCAATAGCCGGGCGAGTATCGAGCAATTTCAAATAGTCTTTATCGGTCCGCGCGCCGCCGCGCAATACCACATCGGTGCCGCCAATTAACACCGGCACGCCTGGCGTGACTTTGGCGATCAATACCTGCCGCCCTTTCTTTGGCGGTGGACGGAGATCAAATTCAATGGTCGGCTGGTAATAACCCAGCGCTTTCAGACCTTCGCGGATGGCATCATCGACGCGTGCGCGAAAGCGACGGTCTGGCGTCACTTCATCACTTTCAATCGTAGAAAGCTGCGCACGAACGTTCTTTTCCAGCTGTCCCGATAACCCCTCGACCTGTAGACGGACGTTCGCGGCGACGGCAGATCCGCTTAAGCAGAGTAAGCTTACACAGCATAACTGTCGGATATAGCGCACATTTTCTCCTGAATATCCTTTTTTCCTGCCCCTGGAACGCCGTTAAACGGCTTAACAAAAATCCAGTAATATGGATTAAAAAGCAGACTAAACCCCAAATATTTCTTATGTTTTACTTTAGACCTATTCACAGCGGTTATTGTGTGCAAATACGCCTCTTGTTACAACCTTAACCCCAATGACCGATTTTCGGGAGAGCGACACCATGAGTTTATTTGATAAAAAGCATCTGGTTTCCCCCGCCGATGCCCTGCCTGGACGTAACACCCCGATGCCCGTAGCCACGCTGCATGCGGTCAACGGTCACTCAATGACCAATGTACCTGACGGAATGGAGATTGCCATTTTTGCGATGGGTTGTTTTTGGGGTGTGGAGCGTCTGTTCTGGCAGTTACCCGGCGTTTACAGCACCGCCGCAGGCTATACCGGCGGCTATACGCCAAATCCGACTTATCGGGAAGTGTGCTCCGGCGATACTGGCCATGCCGAAGCGGTGCGCATTGTTTACGATCCATCCGTCATCAGCTATGAGCAGTTGCTACAAGTATTTTGGGAGAATCACGATCCCGCCCAGGGAATGCGTCAGGGCAATGACCACGGTACGCAGTATCGTTCAGCGATTTATCCTCTGACCCCAGAACAGGATGCCGCCGCTCGCGCCAGTCTGGAACGTTTTCAGGCGGCGATGCTTGCCGCCGATGACGATCGTCGCATCACCACGGAAATCGCTAACGCCACACCGTTTTATTATGCCGAAGATGACCACCAGCAATATCTGCATAAAAACCCGTATGGTTACTGTGGAATTGGCGGAATTGGCGTCTGTCTGCCGCCGGAAGCATAGCGTTACGGGTACAAATGTAGATTGTTGATAAAGTGCTATTTGTCTATGCCGGATGCGGCGTAAACGCCTTGCCAGGCCTACAAAATCGTCCAAAATCAATAAATTGTGGGGACTGCGTAGGCCTGTTCGGCATAGCGCATCAGCCAGTTTTTCATTTTTCAGCTGTCTGAATTTTAACCCTCTGGCGGCTTTACAGTACCTTACGCTATACTAGCCACTGAAAATGCCGGTTCACTTTCTTCGAATCGGCTTTCAATGTGTATTTCACACAAATTAATCAACTTCCCCTTCCGAGGATCTGGCCTGAGAGGTCGGATAAGATATGTTAAACAGTATTTTAGTCATACTCTGTTTGATCGCTGTAAGTGCGTTCTTCTCGATGTCCGAGATCTCGCTTGCCGCCTCACGCAAAATCAAACTTAAACTGCTGGCTGATGAAGGCAATATAAATGCCCAACGCGTTCTGAATATGCAGGAAAATCCCGGCATGTTCTTTACCGTGGTCCAAATCGGTCTGAATGCAGTGGCGATTCTCGGCGGTATCGTCGGTGATGCGGCATTTTCTCCAGCTTTTCACAGCCTGTTCTCCCGCTATATGTCGGCAGAACTCTCTGAGCAACTGAGCTTTATTCTCTCTTTCTCGTTAGTGACTGGCATGTTTATCCTGTTTGCGGATTTAACCCCGAAACGCATCGGTATGATTGCGCCAGAAGCGGTGGCTTTGCGTATCATCAACCCGATGCGCTTCTGCCTGTACGTTTGCACCCCGCTGGTGTGGTTCTTCAACGGACTGGCGAACATAATCTTCCGTATTTTCAAACTGCCAATGGTACGTAAAGATGACATCACTTCTGATGACATCTACGCGGTAGTGGAAGCCGGTGCGCTGGCAGGCGTGTTACGTAAACAGGAACACGAGCTGATTGAAAACGTCTTTGAGCTGGAATCCCGTACCGTTCCGTCTTCAATGACACCGCGTGAAAACGTGATTTGGTTTGATCTCCACGAAGATGAGCAAAGTCTGAAGAATAAGGTGGCGGAACATCCGCACTCTAAGTTTCTCGTCTGTAATGAAGATATTGACCACATCATCGGCTATGTCGATTCTAAAGACCTGCTGAACCGCGTGCTGGCTAACCAAAGCCTGGCACTGAACAGCGGCGTACAAATTCGCAACACGCTGATTGTGCCGGATACGTTAACCCTTTCAGAAGCGTTGGAAAGTTTTAAAACCGCAGGTGAAGACTTCGCGGTGATCATGAACGAGTACGCGCTGGTAGTGGGGATCATCACCCTCAACGACGTGATGACCACGCTGATGGGCGATCTGGTCGGTCAGGGGCTGGAAGAGCAGATTGTCGCCCGTGATGAGAACTCATGGCTGATTGACGGCGGCACCCCGATTGACGACGTCATGCGCGTGCTGGATATTGACGAGTTCCCGCAGTCGGGCAACTACGAAACCATCGGCGGCTTTATGATGTTTATGCTGCGTAAGATCCCGAAACGCACCGATTCGGTGAAATTCGCCGGCTACAAATTTGAAGTGGTGGATATCGATAACTACCGTATCGACCAACTGCTGGTGACCCGGATCGACAGCAAGGCCACCGCCCTTTCGCCAAAACTGCCTGACGCTAAAGATAAAGAAGAAAGCGTCGCGTAACCCCCAGAAACATCAACGGCTCCTGAATCAGGAGCCGTCTTATTACTGCATAGCACTTTGGTTAAGCCATCTCTGTTTGCAGACGCATAACCTGACGGTTAACTTCGGACATCACTGACAAATGCAGCTTATCCTTCACTTTTGGGATAAGAATCTTACCCTTATCAAATTCAAAAGCGCCAACGTCCTTGATGTATAACCGTCCACGGAACAGGATCTTTACGTACTTCGCCACCTGAAGTGGGTTGTACCGTTGGAAAATTTTCATTGTTATCTCCTGCTGAGTATTACGCCTGTGCGGTGCCACAATCGGCCCAACTATTATGAGGCGCAAATTTTAATGCCTAGTGACTATAGACTATCCGGGCAATGTTTCCACCGCGTATAACTTTTTTTACCTAAAGGTTACAATTATTCAGAATTATCTTTTTACCGAAGCGCGGTCTTCAGTATAAGCATTCATTTTTCATATGATTTGTGCGCTTGACCGCAAACTGGCATCACACTTGCGGGAAATTCGATAAATAGCACATATGATTAAAACTCAGACCCAAGTGGTCGGATCACCTGCATATCATAAGAAGGAAACACCATGACCCTACGCAAGATTCTGGCACTCACCTGCCTGCTGTTGCCGATGATGGCTTCCGCACATCAGTTCGAAACCGGTCAGCGAGTGCCGCCGATTGGCATCACCGATCGTGGCGAGTTGGTGCTTGATAAAGATCAGTTTAGCTACAAAACCTGGAACAGCGCGCAGTTAGTGGGAAAAGTGCGAGTACTGCAACATATTGCTGGTCGCACCTCTGCAAAAGAGAAAAACGCGACGCTGATTGAAGCGATTAAATCAGCAAAGTTACCGCACGATCGTTACCAGACCACCACCATTGTTAACACCGACGACGCAATTCCGGGTTCCGGCATGTTTGTGCGCAGCAGTCTGGAGAGTAATAAAAAGCTTTATCCCTGGTCGCAGTTTATTGTCGATAGCAATGGCGTCGCGCGCGGTGCCTGGCAGCTGGATGAAGAAAGTTCCGCTGTAGTGGTGCTGGATAAAGACGGTCGCGTGCAATGGGCCAAAGACGGGGCGCTTACTCAGGAAGAGGTGCAGCAAGTGATGGACCTGCTGCATAAATTAATTAATAAATAGACACTCTGAACCCCGGATTCAGGAACGACTCGCGCGGAGTGTAATCCAGCGGTTTACCCTGCCAGTCGTGAACATGTGCTCCGGCAGCGGCAGCCACGGCATGACCAGCGGCGGTATCCCAAATATTCGTTGGCCCGAAACGCGGGTACAGCTGCGCCTGTCCTTCCGCCACCAGGCAGAATTTCAGCGAAGAGCCGATGGACGTGGTCTGATGTTCGCCAAGCTGTTGCAGATACTCTTTCAGCTCCGCATCTGCATGGGAACGGCTGATCACCACCAGCGGCGGGCGCGCATCGCGGACCTGAATCTGCTTGCGCACACCGCACTCTTCTTTCCAGGCTTTGCCTTCTGCCGCGCTGTACATTACGTTCATTACCGGCGCATACACCACACCTAAAATCGGTTTGCCGTGGTCGATGAGCGCAATGTTAACGGTAAATTCGCCATTACGTTTAATAAACTCTTTAGTACCATCCAGCGGGTCTACCAGCCAGTAACGCTGCCAGTGCTGACGGACTTCCCAACCGGGAGGATCTTCTTCAGAAAGGACCGGAATATCCGGTGTCAGCGTACGTAAACCGTCCATGATAACGGTGTGTGCGGCAATATCCGCTGCCGTTACCGGAGAATTGTCCGCTTTGCTGACGACGTCCATCGGTTTCGTCCCGTCGTAGACCTGCATAATGGCATCGCCTGCATTCCGTGCAAGCTGGCATACTTGATCTAACATTTCTCCACCTCGTCTCTGTGAGCGGTGTTAACTTATTGTTTTACTTATACCCTATCGTTAATGAATGCGCCAACTGTGATAGTGTCATCATTTTCAAAGCGTAAAATTGTGGCATTCTTCACTGTTCTATAAGTAAGACGTTTATTCTCCCTTTTCTTTCGTATTCCCGATGATAAAAGGATGTCCCTGATGATTAAGTTTAGCGCAACGCTCCTGGCCACGCTGATTGCCGCCAGTGTGAATGCAGCGACGGTCGATCTGCGTATCATGGAAACCACTGATCTGCATAGCAACATGATGGATTTCGATTATTACAAAGACACCGCCACGGAAAAATTCGGACTGGTACGTACGGCAAGCCTGATTAACGATGCCCGCAATGAAGTGAAAAACAGCGTACTGGTCGATAACGGCGATTTGATTCAGGGGAGTCCGCTGGCAGATTACATGTCGGCGAAAGGATTAAAAGCAGGTGATATTCACCCAGTGTATAAGGCATTAAATACGCTGGACTATACCGTCGGCACGCTTGGCAACCATGAGTTTAACTACGGTCTGGATTACCTGAAAAATGCGCTGGCGGGAGCGAAATTCCCTTATGTAAATGCCAACGTCATTGACGCCAGAACCAAACAGCCAATGTTTACACCGTATTTAATTAAAGACACCGAAGTGGTCGATAAAGACGGAAAAAAACAGACGCTGAAGATTGGCTATATTGGCGTCGTACCGCCGCAAATCATGGGCTGGGATAAAGCTAATTTATCCGGGAAAGTGACGGTGAATGATATTACCGAAACCGTGCGCAAATACGTGCCTGAAATGCGCGAGAAAGGTGCCGATGTCGTTGTCGTTCTGGCGCATTCCGGGCTGTCTGCCGATCCGTATAAAGTGATGGCGGAAAACTCAGTTTATTACCTCAGTGAAATTCCGGGCGTTAACGCCATTATGTTTGGCCATGCTCACGCCGTTTTCCCAAGTAAAGATTTTGCTGATATCGAAGGAGCTGATATCGCCAAAGGCACGCTGAATGGTGTTCCGGCGGTAATGCCGGGCATGTGGGGCGATCATCTTGGTGTGGTCGACTTGCAACTCAGTAATGACAGCGGTAAATGGCAGGTAACACAGGCGAAAGCGGAAGCACGGCCGATTTACGACATCGCTAATAAAAAATCCCTCGCGGCGGAAGACAGCAAGCTGGTAGAAACACTCAAAGCCGATCACGATGCCACACGCCAGTTCGTCAGCAAGCCAATCGGTAAATCTGCCGACAATATGTATAGCTATCTGGCACTGGTGCAGGACGATCCGACCGTGCAGGTGGTGAACAACGCGCAAAAAGCGTATGTCGAGCATTACATTCAGGGCGATCCGGATCTGGCAAAACTGCCGGTGCTTTCAGCTGCCGCACCGTTTAAAGTTGGTGGTCGCAAAAATGACCCGGCAAGCTATGTGGAGGTGGAAAAAGGTCAGCTGACTTTCCGTAATGCCGCCGATCTTTATCTCTATCCCAATACGCTGATTGTGGTGAAAGCCAGCGGTAAAGAGGTGAAAGAGTGGCTGGAGTGCTCCGCCGGACAGTTTAACCAGATTGATCCTAACAGCACGAAACCACAGTCACTCATCAACTGGGATGGTTTCCGCACCTATAACTTTGATGTGATTGATGGTGTGAATTATCAGATTGATGTTACCCAGCCTGCCCGTTATGACGGCGAGTGCCAGATGGTTAATGCCAATGCGAAAAGGATTAAGAACCTGACCTTTAATGGCAAGCCGATTGATCCGAACGCCATGTTCCTCGTTGCCACCAATAACTATCGCGCTTACGGTGGCAAATTTGCCGGTACGGGCGACAGCCATATCGCTTTTGCTTCACCGGATGAGAACCGCTCGGTGCTGGCAGCGTGGATTGCTGATGAGTCGAAACGTGCGGGGGAAATTCACCCGGCGGCAGATAACAACTGGCGTTTAGCACCGATAGCCGGCGATAAGAAACTGGATATCCGTTTCGAAACCTCTCCGTCAGATAAAGCCGCAGCGTTTATTAAAGAAAAAGGGCAGTATCCGATGAATAAAGTCGCGACCGATGATATCGGGTTTGCAATTTATCAGGTGGATCTGAGTAAGTAATACACTTCTTTTTCGGCCTGCAAATCATCAACCGCATCCGGCATTTATTGGCGGATGCGATGCTTACGCATCTTATCCGCCCTACAAGCCATGAACCTTAGTCCGGATAAGCGCAGCGCATCCGGCTGTTATGCCGCACGTTCATCCCGCACTGCCAGCACCTCAGGCAAATTCAACTCAATCCAGTCCGCCAGTGCAGCAACCTTTTCGCTCACCTGCTCGCCCAGCGGCGTGAGGCTGTATTCCACATGCGGCGGCACCACCGGATAAGAGATACGGTTAAGAAACCCATCCTGCTCTAACGCCTGTAACGACTGCGCAAGCATCTTTTCACTCACCCCACCCATCTTGCGGCGCAGGTCGCTAAAACGGTGCGTACCTTCGCGAAGCGCGACCAGAATCAACACCCCCCAACGGCTGGTGACGTGTTTCAACACCTCGCGCGACGGGCACTGTTCAGCGAAGAGATTTCCCTCTTTCAGTTGTTGCGACAGGCTAACCTGACTCATCTCATACTTACCTTTTTGTACGTACTTACTAAAAGTAAGTTTAGGTGGTAGCGTATTTAAACACAAGACAAACCGATGGAGGCTTCCCATGATCGCTATTACTGGTGCCACTGGCCAACTTGGTCACTATGTTATTGAATCCTTGATGAAAACGGTTCCTGCCAGCCAAATAGTGGCTATCGTTCGTAATCCGGCAAAAGCCCAGGCACTGACAGCACAAGGCATTACCGTGCGTCAGGCTGACTACGGCGATGAAGCCGCACTGACATCTGCACTTCAGGGAGTGGAAAAACTACTGCTGATCTCTTCCAGCGAAGTGGGTCAACGTGCCCCGCAGCATCGTAATGTTATTAATGCCGCAAAGGCGGCTGGTGTGAAATTTATTGCTTATACCAGTCTGCTTCACGCGGATAAATCTCCGCTCGGCCTCGCCGATGAGCACATTGAGACGGAGAAAATGTTGGCTGATTCTGGCATCGTTTACACCCTGCTGCGCAACGGCTGGTACACCGAAAACTATCTCGCCAGCGCCCCGGCAGCACTGGAGCACGGCGTATTTATCGGTGCCGCGGGCGATGGCAAAATTGCCTCGGCAACGCGGGCAGATTATGCGGCAGCTGCGGCACGCGTGATTAGCGAAGCCGGTCACGAAGGCAAGGTTTACGAGCTGGCGGGCGATAGTGCCTGGACGTTGACACAGTTAGCGGCAGAGCTGACCAAACAGAGCGGCAAACAGGTTACCTATCAAAATCTGAGCGAAGCTGATTTCGCCGCGGCACTGAAAAGCGTCGGACTGCCTGACGGACTGGCGGATATGCTGGCGGATTCTGACGTTGGCGCATCGAAAGGTGGTCTGTTTGATAACAGCAAAACGCTTAGCAAATTGATTGGCCGCCCAACGACAACGTTAGCCGAAAGCGTAAGCCATCTTTTTAATGTTAATAACTAGTTAATTAAAGTGGCATCCTCCCGCATCCTCTCTGATAATGACGGGATGCCGGGAGCAATCATGTCTGCTTCCTGAACTTTCTTCTGACAGATCAATGGATGCCAGTAATGATTAGCGGCGTGCTGTACGCCCTGTTAGCAGGGTTGATGTGGGGGCTTATTTTTGTCGGGCCGTTGATCGTGCCGGAATACCCGGCGATGTTGCAGTCGATGGGGCGTTATCTGGCGTTAGGGTTAATTGCGCTACCCATTGCCTGGCTGGGACGCGTGCGTCTGCGTCAGTTGGCGCGTCGCGACTGGCTTACCGCCTTGATGCTCACTATGATGGGCAACCTCATCTATTACTTCTGCCTTGCCAGTGCCATTCAACGTACTGGCGCGCCTGTTTCCACGATGATTATCGGCACCCTGCCGGTGGTGATTCCCGTTTTTGCCAATCTGCTTTATAGCCAGCGCGACGGCAAACTCGCGTGGGGAAAACTCGCCCCGGCACTGATTTGTATTGGCATCGGCCTGGCGTGTGTGAATATTGCTGAGTTAAACCACGGACTCCCCGATTTTGACTGGGCACGTTATACCTCAGGCATCGTGCTAGCGTTAGTTTCCGTGGTCTGCTGGGCATGGTATGCCCTGCGCAACGCCCGCTGGCTGCGGGAAAATCCCGACAAACATCCGATGATGTGGGCGACGGCGCAGGCGCTGGTCACGCTGCCGGTTTCTCTCATCGGCTATCTCGTCGCCTGTTACTGGCTGAATATGCAAACGCCGGACTTCTCCTTACCCTTTGGCCCCCGTCCGCTGGTGTTTATTAGTCTGATGGTTGCGATAGCCGTGCTTTGCTCATGGGTTGGCGCACTCTGCTGGAACGTCGCCAGCCAGCGATTACCGACAGTGATTCTCGGGCCGCTGATTGTTTTCGAAACGCTGGCAGGTTTGCTGTACACCTTTTTACTCCGCCAGCAAATGCCGCCGCTAATGACGCTGAGCGGTATCGCGCTGTTAGTGATTGGCGTGGTCATCGCGGTCAGAGCAAAACCAGAAAAACCTTTAACTGAATCTGTCTCAGAAAGTTGACACGCTGGCAGTGAGTTAAATAAGCCTCTGCTACGTAAGGGTTATAGCTTTTGCCTTAAAGATGCATTTAAAATGCATCTTATCTTATTAAGAATGAGGTATCAGCTATGGCTTATCGCGACCAACCTTTAGGTGAACTGGCGCTCTCTATTCCTCGCGCTTCGGCTCTGTTTCGTAAATATGATATGGATTACTGCTGTGGCGGTAAGCAGACGCTGGCGCGCGCGGCGGCACGTAAAGAACTGGATGTTGACGTCATTGAAGCCGAACTGGCAAAGCTTGCTGAACAACCGATTGAGAAAGACTGGCGTAGCGCGCCGCTGGCGGAAATCATCGACCACATTATTGTGCGCTATCACGATCGCCATCGCGAGCAGCTGCCGGAGCTGATCCTGCAAGCGACTAAAGTCGAGCGCGTTCACGCCGACAAACCAAGTGTGCCAAAAGGGCTGACAAAATACCTGACTATGCTGCATGAAGAGCTTTCCAGCCACATGATGAAAGAAGAGCAAATTCTCTTCCCGATGATTAAACAAGGCATGGGCAGCCAGGCAATGGGGCCAATCAGCGTAATGGAAAGCGAGCACGATGAAGCGGGTGAACTGCTGGAAGTAATCAAACACACTACCAATAACGTCACACCGCCGCCGGAAGCCTGCACCACCTGGAAAGCGATGTATAACGGCATTAATGAACTGATTGATGACCTGATGGAGCACATCAGCCTGGAAAACAATGTACTATTCCCGCGCGCACTGGCGGGTGAGTGATCTAAAAGCTGGATGGCATTGCGCCATCCAGCATGATAATGCGGTTATTTCCGCAGTTCAGCAGCCCGCTTCTTACCAATAAACAACCAGCCCAGCCCCAGCGCGATAAACCACAGCGGGGTAACCAGCAGCGCCTGGCGGGTGTCATCTTCCAGTGTCAACAACACCAGAACAAACACAAAGAACGCCATACATACCCAGCACATCAGCTTGCCGAGCGGCATCTTGTAGATTGATTTCTCATGCAGGTGCGGACGCTGTTTGCGATACACCAGGTACGAGCAAAGGATAATCGTCCAGACGAACATAAACAGAATCGCGGAAACGGTTGTAATCATCGTGAACGCGCCAATCACGCTGGGATTCACATACAACATCACCACGCCGCCGAGCAGGCAGATGCAGGAGAAGGTCAGCCCTTTCGCGGGTACGGCGCGCTTAGAGAGTTTAGCGAACGCTTTCGGTGCCACACCTTCCTGGGCCAGACCAAACAGCATACGGCTGGTAGAGAAGACACCGCTGTTAGCGGAAGACGCCGCAGAGGTCAGCACCACAAAGTTGATCACGCTGGCAGCCGCAGGCAAACCTACCAACACAAACAGTTCAACGAACGGGCTTTTCTCCGGGACTACCGAACTCCACGGCGTCACGGACATAATCACAATCAGCGAGAAGACGTAGAACATAATGATACGGATCGGAATGGAGTTAATCGCGCGTGGCAGTGATTTCTCTGGATCTTTGGTTTCCGCAGCTGTTGTACCTACCAGCTCAATCCCCACGAAAGCAAAAACCGCTATCTGGAATCCGGCAAAGAAGCCACTTAAGCCTTTCGGGAACCAGCCGCCGTCATTCCACAAATGTGCAAATGATGCTTCCACACCGGTCGGTGACTGAAAGTGCATCGCCACCATGACCAGGCCGACAACAATCAGCGACACGATGGCGACGATTTTGATCATCGCAAACCAGAACTCCATCTCACCGAACATTTTTACCGTGGCGAGGTTTAGAACCAGTAACAGAATGATCACGGATAACGAAGCAACCCAGTCAGAAAGCCCAGGGAACCAGAACTGAGCATAAGCCGTGATCGCCACCACGTCTGCCATACCGGTTACAACCCAGCAGAACCAGTAAGTCCAGCCGGTGAAATATCCTGCCCACGGCCCGAGTAGATCGGAAGCGAAGTCACTAAAAGATTTGTATTCCAGATTCGAAAGCAGCAATTCCCCCATTGCCCGCATCACGAAAAAGAGCATAAAACCGATGATCATATAAACGAAAATGATCGACGGCCCGGCAAGGCTAATCGTTTTGCCGGACCCCATAAACAACCCTGTACCAATGGCACCGCCAATGGCAATAAGCTGAATATGTCGGTTTGTGAGATTGCGCCGTAGCGACTGTTCAGCCGGAGCCTGATCATCGGCAACGACTTTTACCTGATCTACCATGTTTTTTTCTTCCTGTACCTGTCTGTGTTGTTCAGGCTCTACGGCCTTTAGTCAGTCTATGATACGACGAATCTGTATCGGGACTCATCGATATTAGGTAACAATACGCGGGATGAATACTAAGATTTAGATCTAATGTTAATTTTATGTTTAAAGTGAGTGTCATATCACGGTGATAACGCGAAACAGCTCACAAAAATACACGCTTACAGGGTCTTTGCAACATAAAATAGCGCCGTTTGGCAAACTGAAGGGTTTATTGCTGAATGCCTGCTCCCCTCTGGTTCGAGGGGAACAGAATGCGCTGCTTAGAGGATTTCCAGCAGTTCGACTTCAAACACCAGGGTGCTGAACGGAGGGATGGACGCGCCAGCGCCGCGCTCGCCATATGCCAGTTCCTGCGGGATAGTCAGTTCCCATTTAGAACCTACCGGCATCAGAGTCAGTGCTTCAATCCAGCCAGGGATCACGCCGTTAACCGGGAATTCAGCTGGCTCGCCGCGAGCAACGGAGCTGTCAAACACGGTGCCGTCGATCAGTTTTCCGGTGTAATGAACACGAACGCGGTCGGTACGTGCCGGAATTGCGCCTTCGCCCTGGTTGATCACGCGGAATTGCAGGCCAGATTCGGTGCTATTTACACCTTCTTTTTTGGCGTTTTCTTCCAGGTATTTCACACCTTCAGCAGCCATCGCCTGGAAACGCTGACGACGAACGGCATCGGCGCGTTCGTGGATTTCACGCAGCGCGCGGTGCACCACATCAACCGGAACAGCCGGATGTTTGCCTTCCAGCGCATCGGCAATGCCTGCAACCAGTGCTTCTGGCAGCAGCCCTTCCAGGCCAGATTCACTCAGTTGTTGCCCTACCTGCAAACCAATGCCGTAGCTTGCTTGCGCTTCGATGGTGTCAAAAGTTGGGGTGGTCATCGTATTTCCTTTCTTAGGGTATAAAGTAGCGGGCAGCATATCAGCCACACTTCTTTGGGTAAAACTTTGTCGCGGGAATGATGACAAATCCCGGGGAAAAAGAAACAATAGCAATATCCCGTATGAATATAATAAAGGCGGGTTTACCACGGACATCATAGCGTTAGCTTATTCATAGGCTATGATTGAGGAACAAGACGCGGAGCAGGAGGAAACCATGCCCGGGCGCTTTGAACTAAAACCAACCCTGGAGAAAGTCTGGCACGCGCCGGACAATTTTCGCTTCATGGACCCGCTGCCGCCGATGCATCGCCGGGGAGTCATTATTGCGGCAATAGTGCTGATTATCGGTATTCTTCTGCCTGGAGATGAAACACGCCAGATGCCTGTTGTCACCCGCGAAGCGCAGTTAGATATGCAATCACCCCCCCCAGGTGAAGCACAGCTACAGGCACATTTAGTGACGCCGCAAAACGATCCGGATCAGGTCGCCCCGGTCGCGCCGGAACCTATTCAGGAAGGTCAACCTGAAGAGCCACCTGTTGCAGAGACACAATCTTTCCAACCGGAAAGTGGTATCGATCAACAGTGGCGGACATATCGCGTAGAACCAGGCAAGACCCTTGCCCAGCTGTTCCGCGACCATAATTTGCCGCCTACAGACGTGTACGCTATGGCCCAGGTCGAGGGCGCGGATAAACCACTCAGTAACCTGCAAAATGGTCAGATTGTTAAAATCCGTCAAAATGCGAATGGGGTGGTTACCGGCTTAACCATTGATACGGGAAATAATCAGCAAGTCCTGTTCACCCGCCAACCTGATGGTAATTTCATCCGCGCACGCTGATTACCCACGGGCAGGGTTCACCAAAAGCCAGCTCAGGATGGTCTCTTTGATCACCCTGCGTCTGGCTTCCAAAGCCTCAGGTGAAACCATGCTAATGTGATAAACCATCCCCAGTGTGTACTGGTTTATTAAATAATATGCACCCAGTGCGGCGATATTAATGTTGATTTGTAAGGGATCAATATATTTCTTAAAGGTTTTCTGCCGCTGCCCTTCTTCTAATAATGAAGCCATTGACTGCAAATGTGCATGGTTAATTTCAGCGAGGCGTTTTGATTTTTTATAATGCACACCCTTACTTTGGTTTTCACTATGGACAATTTTTAAAAACCACGGGTTATTGATGTAATAATCCCAAGTAAAATCAATTATTTTCTCGATCGCAATAACCGGCGAAAGCCCTGAAATGTCAAGCTCTCTCTCTTTTTCGCGAATATCGTTCCAGGTATATTCCAGTACTTCAATAAACAAATTTTCTTTATTACCAAAGTGGTGATAAACCGTCTGTTTACTGCACCCTGCTGCCTTAACAATATTATCTACTCTGGCCCCTTCGTAACCATATTCGGCAAATTCATTAACCGCGCATAGCAGCAATTTTTCCTTCAGGTTTTGTGCGTGACTGGTATCAAGATACATTCCACTTCCCCACTTCCTCTTCGTGATGGCTATCATAACCGGATTTGATCTCAGCGACAGCAAAAAGGATAAAAGTCGTAATTTCATTGAGTTATCAAATTACCTGTGATCACTCTCGCATATCAACCAACTAGATGGTTGATCTTTTTATCATCCAGTCGCAAGCTAATCATCACTAAGGAAACAATATTCAAAAGAGGGTCATTGTATGAAATCCACTCGTCCTGTTGCTGTCATCACTGGTGCTGCACGTGGTATTGGAAAGGGTTGTGCGCTGGAACTTGCTCGTAGCGGGTTTAACCTGCTGATTAACGATCGCCCTGATGCCGACAGCGTAGAAAAACTGCATATCACACAACAAGAATGTATGGCAGAAGGCGTGGAGGTCATTTGCTTCCCTGCCGATGTTGGCGATCTCTCCCTGCATGAAGAGATGCTCGACGCGGCGCAAAACCAGTGGGGGCGTCTGGACTGTCTGCTCAACAACGCAGGGATTTCAGTGAAAAAGCGCGGTGACCTCCTCGATCTCGAGCCAGACAGTTTCGACCAAAACATTGCCATTAACACCCGCGCACCGTTCTTCCTCGCTCAGGCATTCAGTAAGCGCTTACTGGCACAGCCGAAACCGGAAGCAGAACTGCCGCACCGCTCGATTATTTTTGTCAGTTCCATCAACGCCATCATGCTGGCGATGAATCGCGGCGAATATACCATTGCCAAAACTGCCGTCTCTGCCGCTGCTCGTCTGTTTGCTGCTCGCCTTTGTAATGAACAAATTGGCGTTTATGAAGTGCGTCCTGGTCTCATCAAAACCGATATGACTATTCCGGCAACGGCTTATTACGACGAACTGATTGCCAAAGGTCTGGTGCCGTGGGGACGTTGGGGTTATCCGGCGGATATCGCTTCCACTGTCCGCGCGATGGCGGAAGGTAAACTGATTTACACCTGTGGTCAGGCGGTTGCCATTGACGGTGGCTTAAGTATGCCGCGCTTCTGAGGCTGAATCATGAGAGATCTGTTACAACGCCCGGATTTATTCAGTATCAATACCGCGACACTGGGCTATAAAACGCCGCTACCCGCCATTATTGATGCCTGCGCCGCACGCGGTATTGGCGCGATTGCCCCCTGGCGCAGGGAGTTGCAGAGTGAAAATCTCCAGCAAATCGCCCGCCAGCTTGCTGCCAGTAACATGAACGTTTCCGGTTTGTGCCGTAGCACCTACTACACCGCACCGACGCTGGCGGAGCGCAAACTGGCGATTGACGATAACCGCCGGGCGCTGGACGACGCCGCTGTACTGAACGCTGCCTGTTATATGCAGGTGGTTGGCGGTCTGCCAATGGGAACAAAAGATCTGTACGAAGCGCGGGAACAGGTGAAACAAGGGATTCGCCAGTTGCTGCCACATTCGAAAGATGTCGGTGTGCCAATTGCACTGGAGCCACTGCACCCGATGACTGCTGCCGATCGTTCTTGTCTGTGCACGTTACGTCAGGCGCTGGACTGGTGTGATGAACTCGATCCCGATGGCGAATTTGGCCTCGGCGTGGCGGTAGATGTCTACCATGTCTGGTGGGATCCGGATCTCGCCAGTCAGATCCTGCGTGCCGGAAAACGCATCCTCGCGTTTCATGTTTCCGACTGGTTAGTGCCGACCACCGATCTGGTCAATGACCGTGGAATGCCGGGAGATGGTGTCATCAATATTCCGTCAATTCGTCGGCTGGTTGAAAACGCCGGATTTAATGGCGCTATTGAACTGGAAATATTCTCACCGTATTGGTGGCAGCAAGATATTGACAGCACACTGGATATTAGCGTCGATCGCATCGCGCATTATTGCTAAGGAATAATCATGAGTGACCAACCCGTTCTGTTCAGCAGAGCGGCGGCTTCTTGCCGCCTGACATTGAACCGTGAAGATAAATGTCATGCTATTAATGAAGAAATGATCGAATCTCTCGACCATTATTTAAATGAAATTGAAAACGACACCACATTACGATTAGTCGAATTAACGGCAACCGGCGATAAATTCTTTTGTGCAGGCGGCGATATTAAATCGTGGTCAGCCTATTCGCCATTAGATATGGGCAGAAAATGGATTAAACGCGGCAATGACGTTTTTAATCGCCTGCGCAATTTACCTCAATTAACGGTTGCGAATCTCAACGGTCATACCATCGGCGGTGGTATTGAACTTGCCTTGTGCTGCGATATTCGTATTGCTCGCCCCAGCGCGAAATTCTCTAATCCGGAAGTAATGCTCGGCATGGTGCCTGGCTGGATGGGCATTGAACGCGTGCTTAATCAGGTCGGTCCGGTGGTCGGTCGCCAGATGCTGATGCTGGGTAAACGCCTGACGGCGCAGGAAGCTCAGGCGGCGAATTTAATTGATGAAGTGGTAGAAAAAGAACAGGTGGAAAGCTGGATGGCGAATCAGTTAGCGCAGCTGGAAAAATGTGGTCCGGTGGCGCTCGCACATATCAAGCAACTGATTCTGGCACTGGAAAATAAACATGCTGATTACCCGCACCAGTTACTGGCTGGATTAATGTCCGCCACTCAGGATTGCCAGCAGGCGACGCGCGCCTTTGCCGAAAAAAGTAGCGTGAGCTTCCAAAATCAATAAGGAAATTGTATGCGTAAGATAACAACCACCGAGACACTGGCGGCGCAAATTCAGGACGGCGCAACCATTGCCATTAGCGGTAATGGCGGCGGAATGGTGGAAGCGGACCATATTCTGGCTGCTATTGAAGCGCGTTTCCTGCAAACCGGACACCCGCGCGATCTGACATTAATCCACTCGCTGGGCATTGGCGATCGCGACTGCAAAGGCACTAACCGCTTCGCTCATGCAGATATGCTCAAACGCATCATTGCCAGGCACTTTACCTGGTCGCCCAAAATGCAGGCGCTGGTAAAAAATAACACGATTGAAGCCTACTGCTTTCCTGGTGGCGTGATTCAGGCACTGCTACGGGAGATCGGCGCCGGACGTCCGGGGCTTTTTACCCACGTTGGGCTGGGATCGTTTGTTGATCCACGCAATGGCGGCGGTAAGTCGAATGAATGCACGACCGACGACCTGGTAGAACTGATTGAAATCGATGGTGAAACCAAACTTCGTTATCGCCCTTTCAAAGTGGATTACGCGATTTTGCGTGGCACTTATGCCGATCCACGAGGCAACGTCAGCCTCGAAGAAGAGGCGATTGATATGGATAGCTATTCGATGGCGCTGGCAGCACACAACAGCGGCGGCAAAGTGTTCGTACAGGTACGCGATGTGCTGGAAGCTGGCGCGATTGAACCACGCCGGGTCAAATTACCGGGCATTCTGGTTGATGGCATCGTTGAACACCGCGAACAACCGCAAACCTATCTTGGCGGTTACGACCTGACCATTAGCGGTCAACATCGCCGTCTGAGTTCTAACGACGCTATTGAACTGGTTAGTCATCCAGTACGCCGCCTGATTGCCCGTCGGGCAGCACGCGAACTGGTGGCTGGCGCTTCAACCAACTTTGGCTTTGGTATTCCTGGCGGTATTCCAGGCGTAGCGCTGCGCGAAGGCGTTCCTTACCAAAGTTTATGGCTGAGCGTCGAGCAAGGTGTACATAACGGCATGATGCTGGATGATGCGTTCTTCGGCTGCGCCCGCAACGCCGACGCCATTATTCCATCACTCGATCAATTTGAGTTCTACAGTGGCGGAGGGATCGATATCACCTTCCTCGGCATGGGAGAGATGGATCAGTACGGTAACGTCAACGTCTCCCATCTCAATGGCAATCTGATTGGCCCCGGCGGATTTCTCGAAATTGCGCAAAACGCCCGTAAAGTGGTGTTCTGCGGCACGTTCGACGCCAAAGGTAGCAAGATTGATGTAACGCCAGATGGCTTGCATATCGCCCAGTCAGGTCAAATCCCTAAACTGGTTACCCAGGTGGAAAAAATCACTTTTAGCGCCGCCTACGCACAGCAAAGTGGTCAGGAAGTGTTGTATATCACTGAACGTGCAGTATTCCAGTTAACGGCAGAAGGCGTTGAATTAATTGAAATCGCACCAGGTGTGGAGATTGAGCGCGACATTCTGCCGTATATGGCCTTCCGTCCAATTATCAATCAGCCACGCCTGATGGAAAGTAGCCTGTTTACGCCGATGGAGGATGCATGAGCCAGCTTGATGACACCCTCCTTGATGCGCTCACACACGTCACTTTTCCAAAGGGTTTTGTGTCAGCAGAGCCAGCGTCAATTGTCACCGTTGAGGATGTTGATTACCCGATCTGGCAAGTTGATGCGCTGGTCGTTGGTAGCGGCGCAGCAGGATTACGTGCGGCAGTTGAACTTAAACGCCGCCAGCAAAATGTGCTGATCGCCACCGCCGGGTTATATATGGGGACGTCGGCATGTTCTGGCTCTGATAAACAAACACTGTTTACCGCCGCTACTGCGGGCAACGGCGACAACTTCACCAAACTGGCAGAGGCACTGGCGAGCGGTGGGGCGATGGATCACGATACCGCTTATGTTGAAGCGGTAGGTTCTCTGCACACTCTTGGCGGGTTGCAATATCTTGGTCTGGAATTACCGGAAGATCGCTATGGCGCGATTCTTCGTTATCAAACCGACCACGACGAAGCCGGGCGTGCAACCTCGTGTGGGCCGCGTACCTCAAGGTTAATGGTGAAAGTGCTGCTGGAAGAAGTACAGCGTCTTGCTATCCCAATGTTGACCAGTGCAACAGTGATTAAACTGCTACATCAGCGTGACGAAAACGGCGAAGACCGCGTGGCGGGGGCAATCCTCGCGACCGGTCATCGCGCCCATAACCCATGGGGGCTGGCAATTGTGACTGCGCCCAATGTGGTACTGGCAACAGGAGGGCCTGGCGAGCTTTATCGCGACAGTGTGTATCCACACAAATGTTTCGGCTCGCTGGGGCTGGCGCTGGAGGAAGGTCTGACGCTAACCAATCTGACTGAAAGCCAGTTTGGTATCGGCACACCGCGCAGCACGTTTCCGTGGAATTTGTCCGGGACTTATGTACAGGTGATCCCATATATCTATTCCGTGGATGCCGGGGGTAACGAGTATAACTTCCTCGCGGATTACTATCGCACCACCCAGGAGCTGGCTTCAAACATTTTCCGTAAAGGCTATCAGTGGCCGTTCCACGCCACGCGGGTAATGGATTTTGGCTCCAGCTTGTTAGATATGGCAGTAGCGCAAGAGCAGCAATCAGGGCGTCAGGTATTTATGGATTTCAATCGCAATCCTGAACCTGTGCCGGGTGACATGCCGTTCTCATTAGATCGACTGGACGACGACGTTCGCGCGTATCTGGAAAATAACGACGCTCTGGCACCATCGCCCATCGAACGACTGCAACGAATGAATCCGCTGTCTATCTCGCTGTATAAGATGCACGGTTACGATCTCACCACGCAGCCATTGCAGTTTGCCATGAATAATCAGCATATGAATGGCGGCATTGAAGTCGATATCTGGGGACAAACATCTCTGCCCGGTTGTTTTGCAGTGGGGGAAGTTGCTGGCACACACGGCGTCACCCGACCTGGCGGCGCGGCGTTGAATGCCGGGCAGGTTTTTGCTGTTCGTCTGGCACGTTTTATTGGTTGCACGCAAAAGCGGAATATTGATGGAGATATAGCACAGCTGGCAGCTCCGGCACTGGCTTCTATAAGAGAGATCATTACTCAGGCGCACGATAACGGGACCGGGATGCCGTTGTCGGTTGTGAGAGAAAAAATTCAGGCACGAATGTCTGACCATGCGGGATTTATTTGCCATGCCGATAAAGTCCGACGTGCCACTCGTGATGCCCTGCTATTGAACGAATTTGTGCAACGACATGGATTGGCAATCAAACATGTGGGTGAAGTTGCCGAGCTGTTTATGTGGCGGCATATGACGCTGACTTCTGCCGCCGTCTTAACTCAACTGACACATTATATTGATGCAGGTGGTGGTAGCCGTGGGGCGCGTATAGTTATTGATCCACAAGGCAAATGCCTACCACAAACTCGTCGCGGCGCAAAAGAAGAATGGCGTTTTCGCTCTGAACTCGCTGAAGACAAAAATCACAAATTAACAATTCAATATTCGCAAGGTTCTTTTATTACCGAAGTAAAGTCTTTACGTATGCAACCGTGTATTAACGGTATTTACTTTGAAAAAAACTGGCCAGACTTTTTAAATGGAGACATTTACACACAATAATTTTCAATATTTCCTCTGTACCTGATTTTTATTGCCTATTACATGGAAATACCAACAACCAGGGTTTATTAATATAATTAAAAGGTTTAAAAATGAATAAAATAAAGAATTATCGATGGCATATGATTGCCCTCGTATGCTTTATCACTGTAATCAATTATCTGGACAGAACGGCGTTAGGTATTGCGGCTCCAACGATTATGGAGACAACCGGAATAACCAAAGAACAATATTCATGGATTGTCAGTGCATTCCAGTTGGCCTATACATTAGGGCAACCGGTAATGGGCTTCTTTATTGATACCGTGGGTCTGAAGTTAAGTTTTGCGATATGTGCCGCAATTTGGGGCCTGGCGACAATGGGCCATGCACTAACCGGAACATGGTCAGGTCTGGCATTTATGCGCGCCCTGATGGGTTTCAGCGAAGCGTCGGCAATTCCGGCGGGTGTAAAAACCGCATCAACATGGTTCCCGGCAAAAGAGCGTGGCGTGGCGACAGGTGTTTTCAATATGGGCACCTCACTCGGCGCGATGCTTGCTCCACCGTTGATTGCCTGGTGCATTATGTTTCATAGCTGGCAATTTGCGTTTATTGTTTCAGGTAGCCTTGCTTTGCTCGCGGCTTTATTTTGGTTCTTTTGTTATAAAGATCCAAAAGATGCCAAACGCCTTTCTGATGAAGAGCGCCACTATATTGAATCAGGGCAAGAACAGCATCTTAAAACAGATAAGAAAGAAAAAACGTCAATCAAGCATATCCTCAGCCAACGTAATTTCTGGGGGATTGGCATCGCGCGTTTTCTCGCAGACCCGGCATGGGGAACCATTAACTTCTGGGTGCCGATTTTCTTCGTCGAAACGCTGCATTTTAGCCTGAAAGAAATTGCCATGTTCGTCTGGCTGCCTTTCCTGCTGGGCGATCTCGGCTGTTTAGCCAGTGGTTTTGTCGCGAAGTTCTTCCACGATCGCGGCGTGAGTTTAATTAACTCACGAAGAATTACCTTCACTATTGCAGCCGTCATTATGATGACGATTGGCCTGGTGAGTATCGTCGAAAATCCCTACATTGCCGTATTACTGATTAGTATTGGCGCGTTCTCGCATCAATGTCTTTCTACTGTAGCAGCAACTCTGGGTGGCGATCTGTTCAAAAAAGACGAAGTAGCTACCGCAGTGGGTATGGCAGGAGCCTGTGCGTGGAGCGGTCAGTTGATTTTCAACCTGTTCATCGGGGCATTCGTTCACATTATCGGCTTCGCGCCGTTCTTTATTGCCCTGGCTTTCTTTGACATTATTGGTGCTATTGCGTTGTGGACGCTTATCAAAGTTAAAGATGAAGAACCACAATTACAGTTAGCTACCCACTAATTATTTTAAATAAAAACGCTATAATTGATGTTATGGCGTTTTTAAAGAAGCTTGAGTTATCGAACCTCGCTTACCAACGCGTTGTCAGTCATCTCCCCCCTCCCTGGTGCATCGTTATATCCGTGATGAGCGATTTTTGATATTAATATCTTTCACCATCCGCTATTTTCACCACTTCAGAAAACAAACTTATTTTTATTAATATCGATTCTTTTTCTGTGAGCATTTAACTACGATATTTATAAAAAAATTAAACAGGCAAAAATACAATGACATTACCAACGACTATTTATTCATTTCCTGCATATTCACCCCGTTTTTCGTCCACCGACAAACCAGTAAAATTAAAATTTCATCAATACGCACGCGCTACATTACTTTCAAATCGTGGAAGAGACCATAATTGCGATGGCAGACATACTGTTGAGATCCACAAACTAGATCTCTCAGGCTGGCAAGCATTCAATAAGTTAGCGACGAGGTGTAATGCTTACGATGGAATAACAATGAATGGTGATAATTCTTTTGGATGGAACCATGAAGCTACATTAGATAATATTCACGCCCAGAAATACAATAAAGCTTACGCGGGTGCGCGGTTAACCGCAGAACTGAAATATTTATTGCAAGATGTCGAATCCTTCGAACCCAACAGTAAATACACAATACACGAAGTGGTTTTGGGACCTGGTTATGGTACTCCAGACTATACCGGCCAAACGATAGGATACGTTGTAACCCTTCCTGCCCAAATGCCTAATTGCTGGTCATCTGAACTACCAACAATCGATCTTTATATCGACCAACTTCGCACTGTTACAGGCGTTTCTAATGCCCTCGGATTCATCATTGCTGCATTGCTAAACGCGTATTCTGATTTACCCCATGATTTGAAAATTGGTCTGCGTTCCTTATCAAGTTCAGCCGCAATCTACTCGGGTTTGGGTTTCGAGCGAGTGCCGCAGGACCGAGACATCAGTTGCGCTCGTATGCATCTAACGCCAGCAAACCATCCTGAATTATGGACACAAGAGAATGGTGAATGGATCTACTTGCGAAACTAATACCTGACGAAAAATAGAAAGCAAAACGCCGACCACTGGTCGGCGTTTTTACGTCTCGTTGAATAACGAATTATTCAGCTACTACGTTTACGATCACTTTCGCGAATACTTCGCTGTGAACCTGGAAGCTCACTTCGTGTTCGCCAGTGGTACGCAGAACGCCGTTCGGCAGGCGAACTTCGCTCTTAGCCACTTCAACGCCAGCTGCAGTTACAGCGTCAGCGATGTCGCGAGTACCGATGGAACCGAACAGTTTACCTTCGTCGCCAGCTTTAGACGCGATGGTAACAGTTTCCAGTGCATTGATTTTCTCAGCGCGAGCATTAGCTGCTGCCAGAACTTCAGCCAGTTTAGCTTCCAGTTCAGCGCGACGTGCTTCGAAGAATTCAATGTTTTTCTTGGTAGCTGGAACAGCTTTACCCTGCGGTACCAGGAAGTTACGAGCATAGCCCGCTTTAACGTTTACCTGATCACCCAGGCTACCCAGGTTTGCTACTTTATCAAGCAGAATAACTTGCATTACCTTATCCTCTCAAAGTCGTATTAATGGACCGTGACCGATTACTGATGGCGATCAGTGTACGGCAGCAGGGACAGGTAGCGAGCGCGTTTGATAGCGCGAGCCAGCTGACGCTGGTATTTTGCACGGGTACCGGTGATACGGCTTGGGACAATCTTACCGCTTTCGGTGATGTAGTTTTTCAGCGTAGCGATATCTTTATAGTCGATCTCTTGAACGCCTTCCGCGGTGAAACGGCAGAACTTGCGACGACGGAAATAACGTGCCATATGGCTAGTCTCCAGAATCTATCAATTCAATCTGCTCGGCATGCAAAACCATTTTGCTCAGACCGTTCTTTGCCTTGTGGCATGAAATGAACCCCTGAACGGTTATGCGACTGCCGACCGTTATACTGTGAGTAATGGCCTGGTTTTCATGTCCGCTAACAATAACGGGCATTTGACACCACGCCTGCCGGTGAAAGCCGGCTTCCTCCTGCACAGAACGATGCTCAAGCACGAACTGGCAGTGAGGAATTCCTGATGGACTGACCTTTCGAAGGGGAGTCCTGCACACGGTGCCGGACAACACCAGACGGTTGGTCATCAGAAATTACTCTTCAGAATCCCCAGCTTCAGCATCATCAGCGGTTTCGTTTGCGAAATCATCGCGACGCTCACGGCGCTCGTCTTTCGCTTTAACCATCGGAGATGCTTCGGTAACAGCGTGCTTGGTACGCATAACCATGCTGCGGATAACGGCATCGTTGAAGCGGAAGGTAGTTTCCAGCTCATCGATCACTTCCTGCGGAGCTTCAACGTTCATCAGAACGTAGTGTGCTTTGTGCAGTTTGTTGATCGGGTAAGCCAGCTGACGGCGGCCCCAGTCTTCCAGACGGTGGATCTTGCCTTCTGCACCAGTGATGGCAGCAGTGTAGCGCTCGATCATGCCCGGAACCTGTTCGCTCTGGTCAGGATGGACCATAAAAACGATTTCGTAATGACGCATCGAATTGCTCCTTACGGATTATTCAGCCTCCTGTCTGGGTCAGCCGAATCCCGGGGAGGCAAGGAACGTGTTAAAGGTCGGCTGAAAAATGACGCGTTATAGTACTGACATACCCCGCTAAACTCAAGGCCAGCCGACAAATAAATCTCATCTTTCACCAAATCGTACTAACACGCTGATTTGAAGTTCATCACACTTCATCATGGTGTTTTTTTGAACAACTGCATCAGAAATGATCACCATCAACTTCTTTATCATTGATTAAAATTAAATCAGAAGATCATCACAGAGGAGAGCACACAAAGTCAGCCGTCGAGGAGGTATCTATGTTCAGTCGTGTTTTAGCCCTTCTGGCTGTGCTTTTGCTAAGTGCAAATACATGGGCAGCCATTGAAATTAATAACCACCAGGCCAGAAATATGGACGATGTGCAAAGCTTAGGCGTGATTTATATCAACCATAACTTCGCCACTGAAAGTGAAGCACGTCAGGCATTAAATGAAGAGACAGATGCGCAGGGCGCAACGTACTACCACGTGATTCTGATGCGGGAACCGGGAAGTAACGGCAATATGCACGCCAGCGCGGATATTTATCGCTAGCACCAGGTATAACCAACGAAACATTGCCATAGTTTGCTTTGCCCCCTTCGCAGGGGGCTTTTTTTGAAAAACGGCTGCGGAATTAGACCAGTTATCTCCCGAAGAAGGAAATTTCCGCAGCGCGTGTTTTACTTCTGCCCGTAATAAGCGTTGGGACCATGCTTACGCATGAAGTGTTTATTCATAAGATAGCTGTCGATGTGATTCAGTTGCGGGTTTATACTGCGCGCAATCCACGCCATTTTCGCCACTTCTTCCATCACCACCGCGTTATGCACCGCATCGTGGGCATCTTTCCCCCAGGCAAACGGCCCGTGCTGATACACCACAATTCCCGGCGTATGCAACGGCTCGGCGTCACCCAGCGTTTCGATAATCACTTTGCCGGTGTTCAGTTCGTACTCACCCTGCACCTCTTCTTCGCTTAATCCACGCGTACACGGGATGTCGCCAAAGAAGTAGTCGGCGTGCGTAGTGCCTAACGCAGGGATCGCCAGCCCCGCCTGCGCCCATGCGGTAGCATGAGTGGAGTGGGTATGGACAATGCCGCCAAGCGACGGATAACGACGGTAGAGTTCGAGATGCGTCGCGGTGTCGGAAGACGGGCGATACTCCCCTTCCACCACCTTGCCGCTCATATCGACCACCACCATATCGCCTGCTTTCATGGTTTCGTAGGCAACGCCGCTGGGCTTGATCACCACCAGCCCGCGTTCGCGGTCGATGGCGCTGACGTTGCCCCAGGTAAAGGTCACCAGCCCGTAACGCGGCAGATCCATGTTGGCTTCAAATACCTGCTGTTTCAGCTTTTGCATTATGCCGCCTCCACCATGCCAGCTTTGGCCATGCGCGCTTTCACCCAATCACGCGCTTTCGCCACTTCCGCCGCCGGGTCTTCCGCCGTTTCGCTCCACATCTCAATCAGGTACGGCCCGCAATAGCCACTCTGTTTGAGCGTTTCGAAGCAACGTTCGAAATCCACTACGCCTTCGCCAAACGGCACATTTTTGAAGACGCCTGGTTTGGTGTCTTTCACATGCACCGCGACGATATGCCCAATTCCGGCCTGCAATTCCATCTGCACGTCGTTGTCCCACGCCGACAGGTTGCCGATATCCGGATAGAGCTGGAACCACGGGTTGTTGAGATAGTGCGCATAGCCCAGCGCCTTGCTGATGGAGTTCATCAATGGATAATCCATGATCTCCATTGCCAGCGTCACCTGCGCGCGGCTTGCCATCTCAACGCTCTCTTTCAGGCCGTCACGGAAACGACGACGCGTTTCGTTATTGGCTTCCTGATAGTAAACGTCATAGCCCGCCAGCTGGATCACGCGAATACCAACGTCCTGGGCGAACTGGATAGCTTTATGCATAATCTCCAGCCCCTGCGCCCGCACCGCGTCATCTTCGCTGCCCAGCGGGAAACGACGATGAGCAGAAAGGCACATGGACGGCACGCGCACGCCGGTTTCAACAATCGCATTCACCAGCGCCAGACGCTGCTCGCGGCTCCAGTCGAGGCGCGACAGGCGATCGTCCGTTTCATCTACCGACATCTCGACAAAATCGAAGCCTAACGTTTTTGCCAGTTGCAGCCGTTCCAGCCAGCACTCCCCGGCGGGGAGCGCTTTTTCATAGATGCCAAGCGGGATTTGTTTGGACAACATATCCGCTCCTTAGCCCCACAGTTCGGCAATGGAACGTTTGAACTGACGCGCAGCTTCAACCGGAGAAGCGGCATCACGGATGCTGCGGCCAGCGATAAACACATGAATCGGAATGCCTTTGAACAGCGGCAGATCTTCCAGCGCCAGGCCACCAGTAACGGTTACTTTGAAGCCCATATCGGAAAGACGTTTGATCGCGGTAATGTCAGCTTCGCCCCACGCCACGCCTGCGGCCTGTGCGTCACGGCTGCGGTGATAAACCACCTGCTGAATGCCTGCGTCGCGCCACTGTTGCGCCTGTTCCCAGGTCCAGTAGCCGGTCAATTCGATCTGCACGTCGCCATTAAACTCTTTTGCCACGTCCAGCGCGCCTTTGGCGGTGTTGATATCCGCACAGCAAATTACGGTCACCCAGTCAGCGTTGGCTTCGAAGCACATGCGAGAAAGGATTTTGCCTGCATCGGCAATTTTGGCGTCAGCCAGTACGATTTTGTGCGGGTACAGCGCTTTCAGGTCACGAACCGCACGCACGCCTTCGCCTACGCAAAGAATGGTGCCCACTTCGATAATGTCGACTTCTTCGGCAATCAGGCGAGTGGTTTCGTAGGCGCTATCCATAGTCTGGTTGTCCAGCGCGACTTGCAACATCGGTAATGACATCTTCAATTCCTTCTTAAGCTGCCGCGTTGGTGCGGTCAATGAGATCCAGTACTTCCTGCTCGGTACGGCAGGCACGTAAACGGTCGAAATTCTCTTCATCTTCAAACAGATTGACGATCTGCATGATGCCCACTTCCTGGTGAGTGTTGGCATCGACCGCCGCCATGGTGATGAGGATATCCACCGGATCGTTATCTTCGTGGTTGAACTCCAGCGGCTTTTTCAGCGTTACCAGAGAGAAACCGGTTTTCTTAACGCCCTCTTCCGGACGCCCGTGCGGCATTGCCAGTCCCGGTGCGATAACGAAATAAGGACCAAACTGTTCAACGCCATCCAGAATCGCCTGGTAGTAACGCGGCTCTACCACATCTGCCGCTACCAGCAGGTCAACACCGATTTTCACCGCTTCCTGCCAGGTATTTGCTTCGGCCTGCAGGCGGATAGATTTATTTTCAGCCAGCGAATCACGTAATTTCATGGCGCGTCCTTACTTCACATCCTGCGGGAAATGCGCTTTGATCACTTCCAGCAGTTTCGGGCCAAAGTCAGCAGGAGAGAGCATGTTGCGCACGCCAACCACATATTTGTTGCCGGTCACGGTGATTTCGCCCGCAATGTGCGTAGAAGCGATGATGATATCCGCGCCGCTCAACTCGCTTTTGTATTCGCCAACCGCGCAGCTGTTTACCGTGTGGTCAATGTTTGATTGGGTTAAAAACTGGTCCACTTTCATCTTCATGATCATGGAACTGCCTTGTCCGTTGCCACACACAGCCAGAATACGTACGGTCATAATCAAAACTCCTTATTAAGCAGACTGTTCTGCCAGTTGTTTTTCTGCATCTTCTTCTGCGCGCAGCGCGCGGCCAGCGAAGAACATATAAGCCAGTGCAATTACAATGATGACGGCCATAAAGGCGATACCGATGGAGAAGAAGCCCTGCATCATCGGCGGTGCCAGAATCGACCAGTCCGCCATACCCATCCAGGCACTCATACCGGTAAGTTTCACCGCCCAGACGCAACCAAAGATTTCGATCATCCCCATCACCAGACAAATCTTCAGCGCCGCACGCCAGCCGCCGAAGTGGTTAGCGAACACGCCGATGGTGGCGTTAGAGAAGAACATCGGGATAAAGCCAGGAATAATCAGGATCGAGGAGCCGCAGGCGACCAGGATGCCAACCGCAATCAGCTGACCGATGGTGCCCCACATAAAGCCCCAGACCACGGCGTTCGGCGCGAAGCTATAGATAGCCGCACAGTCAATCGCCAGAACCGCACCTGGGATCAGGCGCTGGGAGATACCGTTAAATGCTTCAGAGAGTTCCGCCACAAACATGCGCACACCCTGAGTGATGATGAAGATCGCCACCGCGAAGGAGAAACCGGTTTGCAGGATATACACCGTCCAGTTCACTTTGCCTGCCATCGCCTGCACGGTGTCGATACCGAAGGAGAGCAGAATGGCACCAAAGAAGATGGTCATGACAATCGCCGTGGAGACGATGTTGTCGTGGAAAATATTCAGCCAGCCTGGCAGTTTGAGGTCTTCAACGCTTTCCTCTTTTTTGCCGAGGAACGGCGCTACTTTATAGGCAATCCATGATGCAAACTGTTGCTGGTGACCGATGGAGAAACCGCAGCCGTCCGTCACTTCCTGAGTCGGTTTGTACATCATGTTGGAGGTTATGCCCCAGTAGAGCGAAACCAGAATCGCCGTGCAGATAATGGTCGTCCACATGGAATAGCCGAAAATAAACAACGTAACGGCAATCAGTCCCGCCTGCTGGAACATGATGTGTCCAGTCAGCATGATGGTACGAATACCGGTAATGCGACGCAGCAGCACGTAACAGATGTTCAGCGCCAGCGCTAACAACACCGCGTAACCTACCCAGCTATAGGCATCGCCCATGCGGTCGATGGTTGCCATCATCGAGGCGTAAGTATCGGAAATTGCGCCGTTAATGCCGTAGACTTCGGACATTTTCGCCACCACCGGTTTGAAGGTGCTGGTGAGGATGCCGGACCCTGCCTGCAACAACATGAAACCAATTATGGTTTTAATCGTGCCTTTAATAATAACGCTGACACTTTTGCGCAGTAGGATGTAGCCCAGACAGGTCACAATACCCAGCAACAACGGGGCATTGGTCATGACCTGGTTAAAAAACACGGTAAAGATGTTGTAGAGGATCTCCATAACGATCTCCTGAAGAAGAGGTAACCGGGTATTCCACACACCCGGAATGTTGTGCACTCACTCTAATTTTCAAAAGTAATCACAACAAGATTATTTATGATTAAATGTGACGCGACCCGCAAATAATTCCATATGGATAGAGTGGGATTCACACAACGAAACGATTATTCATTTAAATTCATTTAGTTAATTGAATTACACATTCCATTAAATCTTTCCATACTCAAAATCAACAACAACTCCCCTGGCAAAAAGTCAAAAAATGGTCATTGCCTTCCTGAAAAAATAGTGTCAGGATTAATCAAAACCAATCACATATTGATTCGAATTGAACTATCATGAAGGTAAATGGCGATGAGTAAAGTGAAAAGTATCACCCGAGAATCCTGGATCCTGAGCACTTTCCCGGAGTGGGGTAGCTGGCTGAATGAAGAAATTGAACAAGAGCAGGTCGCCCCTGGCACATTTGCGATGTGGTGGCTAGGCTGCACCGGGATCTGGCTGAAATCAGAAGGTGGCACCAACGTTTGCGTTGATTTCTGGTGCGGCACTGGCAAACAAAGTCACGGTAACCCGTTAATGAAACAGGGTCACCAGATGCAGCGCATGGCTGGCGTGAAAAAACTGCAGCCAAACCTGCGCACCACCCCGTTTGTTCTTGATCCGTTTGCGATTCGCCAGATCGACGCGGTACTGGCGACTCACGATCACAACGATCATATCGACGTTAACGTCGCTGCTGCCGTGATGCAGAACTGCGCTGATGACGTGCCGTTCATTGGGCCGAAAACCTGCGTTGATTTGTGGATTGGCTGGGGTGTGCCGAAAGAACGTTGCATCGTGGTCAAACCAGGCGATGTCGTTAAAGTGAAAGACATTGAAATTCATGCACTTGATGCTTTCGACCGCACGGCACTGATCACCCTGCCTGCCGATCAAAAAGCAGCTGGCGTACTGCCGGACGGCATGGACGATCGCGCGGTAAACTACCTGTTCAAAACCCCAGGCGGTACCCTGTATCACAGCGGCGATTCCCACTACTCTAACTACTATGCAAAACATGGTAATGAGCATCAGATCGACGTGGCTTTAGGTTCATACGGCGAAAACCCACGCGGTATTACCGACAAAATGACCAGTGCTGATATCTTGCGTATGGGCGAAGCGCTGAATGCGAAAGTGGTTATCCCGTTCCACCACGACATCTGGTCAAACTTCCAGGCCGATCCGCAAGAAATCCGCGTGCTGTGGGAGATGAAAAAAGATCGTCTGAAGTATGGCTTCAAGCCGTTTATCTGGCAGGTGGGCGGCAAATTTACCTGGCCGCTGGATAAAGACAACTTCGAGTACCACTATCCGCGTGGTTTCGATGATTGCTTCACCATTGAACCGGATCTACCGTTCAAGTCGTTCCTGTAATCTGTCGTTTATACCGGATAGCGTGGAGTAGTTCGCGCTATCCGGCGTAGTATTTCCTGGCTATTTCAAATATCATCTAAAAAAATCAAATTTTATCGGAATAGCTCATGACTGAAGCACAAAGACATCAAATCCTCCTGGAAATGCTCGCACAATTGGGCTTTGTGACCGTTGAGAAAGTCGTTGAGCGTCTGGGAATTTCGCCTGCCACTGCACGACGCGATATCAATAAACTTGACGAAAGCGGCAAACTGAAAAAAGTGCGCAATGGCGCAGAAGCTATTACCCAGCAGCGCCCACGCTGGACGCCGATGAATCTGCATCAGGCGCAGAATCACGATGAAAAAGTACGTATTGCTAAAGCGGCCTCGCAGCTGGTTAATCCGGGCGAAAGCGTAGTCATCAACTGCGGCTCCACCGCGTTTCTGCTTGGGCGGGAAATGTGTGGCAAGCCAGTGCAAATCATCACTAATTATCTACCGCTGGCAAATTACCTGATCGATCAGGAGCATGACAGCGTGATCATTATGGGCGGACAGTACAACAAAAGTCAGTCCATCACTTTAAGCCCGCAGGGCAGCGAAAACAGTCTCTATGCCGGGCACTGGATGTTTACCAGCGGCAAAGGGCTGACAGCAGAAGGGTTGTATAAAACCGATATGTTGACGGCAATGGCAGAGCAGAAGATGCTGAGCGTGGTAGGGAAACTGGTGGTACTGGTTGATAGCAGTAAGATTGGCGAACGCGCGGGAATGCTTTTTAGCCGTGCCGATCAAATCGATATGCTGATCACCGGCAAAAATGCTAACCCGGAAATCCTGCAACAACTGGAAGCGCAAGGGGTCAGCATTCTGCGTGTTTAAAGATGCTGGCGGAAAAATGTCACGGCAGCATCTAACGCCTCAGGCGTAATGCGGTGACGCACGCCAGGCTGCCATGAACAGGTTAGCAGTTTATCCCGTCCCGTCTCGCTTAAGGCCTGCTGCAAACGTAGTGATTCGTCGGCAGGCACGACGTCGTCGTCAAGGCCATGCCACAGCAGTAGAGGTCTGTCAGCAAGTTGTTCCTGGTGGTTTGTCGCTTCCCACTCTGCCAGCGGCGCGACAATGTTATTGAATTCATTCTGCTGTGCTGCCGTTTCAGGTATCAGCGGTGGAAACAGTGAACGGGCGAGCGATGTAAAATAGCCCGATCCCATCATGCTGGCGGTACATTTCACCGTGGGGTGGCGAGCGGTAATTCCCAGTGCCGTCATCGCGCCCATCGACGCGCCACCGACTGCCAGACGGTCATCACGCAGCCAGTTTTCTTCGGCTATTGCCGCACGTAAGGTAGTGAATTCCTGCATACTTTGTAGCAAGATTTGCCAGAATTGATTTAACCGCCGCGCTGCGTCGCCACTAAAACGGCTACCGTGATCGGGCGCATCCGGCATGATCACCCGCAAACCAGCCTGCGCCAGCGCAACGGCAAAATAGCTATACACCAGACTGGACGAAGTAAAGCCGTGATAAAAAATCACACACGGTAACGGGGTATCTTTTTGCCCGACAGGATAAGCATTAAGAACGGGAATATCTGCCAGCTCGCGTGATTCTATTTCAATCATCTGTCTCTCCTTTTTGTCTGGTATGACATGAAGAAATTCTTAGCACAAGTTTCTGCTGGCGGTATTAGTTCATAATGTTGAGATGTGGGTTACGCTTTCGTCACGTTTTCATTCGAAAATCGCGTACCAGGTAACAATTCGGGAACATTCCCCCAAAGTTAAATTAATAAGGCACTACACTATGGTTAGCAGGAAACGTAATAGCGTTATTTACCGGTTTGCCAGTTTATTATTGGTGTTGATGTTAAGTGCCTGTAGCGCACTGCAAGGTACGCCACAGCCAGCGCCGCCAGTAACGGACCATCCGCAAGAGATTCGCCGCGACCAGACGCAAGGGTTACAGCGAATAGGTAGCGTAAGCACGATGGTTCGGGGCTCTCCGGATGACGCATTAGCAGAAATCAGAGCGAAAGCTGTCGCTGCAAAAGCTGATTATTACGTTGTCGTCATGGTGGACGAAACCATCGTGACAGGACAGTGGTATTCACAAGCCATTTTGTACCGTAAATAAATCAGACAACTTACATAGTCAGCTTTACATTGCTTTGCGTCCCTATGCGTTTACCTGTGCACAATAAATTACCGGCTGGAAGCTCGGGCGTTTATTACCGCGATGGAATGCCCTGCAACATGTGGGGAAACGAAAAATGGAGCTGACGATGAAACAATTACTTGCCTCACCCTCGCTGCAATTAGTGACTTATCCTGCGAGCGCCACGGCACAGTCTGCAGAATTCGCCAGTGCTGACTGCGTGACGGGCCTGAATGAAATAGGTCAGATCTCAGTTAGCAATATTTCAGGGGATCCGCAGGACGTGGAACGTATCGTGGCGTTAAAGGCCGATGAACAAGGTGCGTCATGGTACCGCATTATTACCATGTACGAAGACCAGCAGCCTGATAACTGGCGCGTACAGGCGATCCTGTATGCGTGAGTGTCATCTACAGCAAATGAACAATGCCGGATGCGGCGGGAGGGCCTTGTCCGGCCAACAATTTTCACATATTTCATTTAGTTAATCGAAACCAGCGTCGTATACGCTTACAAACACACTCCCCCCGTCGCCCGCAGCAATAAATCATTCTGGATCTGCTCTGACAACCGTACGCCGCCGCGCGTATCTAACATCATCTGACACCACGCCTGCGCCATTGGCGGAGAGGCATATTTCAACATTTGCGCACCGCAGCCCAGCAGGAATAGCTGATGAGTAATCTCTCGCCCCAGTTCTTCAGCAGGCTTACGCAGCTGCTGCTGTAAACGACGAACCGCGCGATCAAAATAGCGATCCTGCCCTTTCACTTCCACAAATGCTTCCGACAATAAGTCGTATACGCCCGCTTGCTTATTGAGAACGCGCAGCACATCCAGGCACATAATATTGCCGGAACCTTCCCAGATACTGTTTACCGGCATCTCCCGGTAAAGCCGCGGCAGCTCGCTCTCCTCGCAATAACCAATGCCGCCCAGCACCTCCATCGCTTCGGCCACAAACGGCATACCTCGTTTGCAGATCACAAATTTTGCCGCAGGCGTAAATAAACGCGCCCACAGAGCTTCTTTGGCATCGGCGCGTCGGTCCCACGCTCGCGCAAGACGAAACAGCAACGCCGTTTGCCCTTCAAGCTGAAGCGCCAGGCGACTTAAGACATGACGCATAAGGGGCTGTTGGATCAATGGATTACCAAAAACATGGCGTTGATGTGCATGATAAATCGCCAGCGAAAATGCACGGCGCATCATGGCATGGCTACCCAGGGCGCAATCAAAACGCGTCATCCCACCCATTTTCAGGATCAGACGAATTCCTTCCCCTTCCTGCCCCAACAACCAGCCAATGGCATCCTGAAACTCCACTTCGCAGCTGGCGTTAGAGCGATTACCCAGCTTATCTTTCAGCCGCTCGAGGCGAATCGCGTTGCGTTGCCCGTCAGGCAAAAAGCGCGGCACAAAAAAGCAGGACAAACCGCCCGTAGTCTGCGCCAGCACCAGATGCGCATCGCTTTGCGGCACCGAGAAAAACCATTTATGCCCCACCAGCCGATAAGAGCCATCTTCCAGGCGCTCTGCGCGGGTGGTGTTGCTCATGACATCGGAACCGCCCTGCTTTTCCGTCATTCCCATGCCAATCAACAAACCGCGTTTTTGCCCACCTGGCAATAAGTGAGAATCGTAGCGATCGCTCAACAGCGGCGTGGTCCAGTCCTGAAACGGCGTGGGTAACATCTGTAACAACAATGGCGTGGCGGCAAAGGTCATGGTTATCGGACATAACGACCCAGCCTCAACCTGCGCATGTAACATAAAACGCGCCGCGCGCGCCACAAATGCGCCGGAGCGAGCGTCTTCTTCCCAGGCAAGATTGTGCACCCGATTGGTACATAGCGCCTGCATCAGCAGGTGCCAGGCGGGGTGAAAACGCACATCGTCCAGACGCCGCCCCTGCGCATCGTAGCGCAATAATTCAGGCGGATTCACATTCGCCAGCCGCCCCAGTTCAAGGGATTCAGCCGTCCCTAACTGCTGACCAATACTGGCTAGAAAATCGCTATCCCAGCCAGCACCTTCACGCGTTACCGCTTCGCAGAGCGCGCCATCAGACAGGTATAAGTTGCTGTTATTTAATGGTATAGGTTGATTAAAAACGGTGTGAGTTTGCCAGTGCACTGTGTCTCCCTCCATCAATGGCAGTCACCATTAGTATGGTCACTGCCATGGATTCATGACAGAAAGAGATTGCTAAAACATTCTTATCCAGCAATGTAATGCGGAACGAAACGTGAGGTGTCTTTGGTGATCAGCGTGTTATCTTCACGGATCCCCATTCCACACGCTTCATCATCGACAATCCAGCTACCGATGAGTGTGTAGCTATCGCCAAATCGCGGCAGAGGTTGAAACACCTGGTAGATCATCGGTTCATCGGCGTAATCACCATCAGCGTGGTCAACGACGTTATTCTGACCGTCGAAAATGGTGACATTGCCGCCTTCGCGCGAGTAGATCGGTTTACGCACATAGCTTTCGCCAGCGGCAATCTGCGGTTTTTCGCCCTCAAACCAGGATGCAAGAAGGTTAGGATGACCAGGAAAGAAGCGCCAAAGCAGCGGCATTAACCCTTTGTTGCTCAAGATACTTTTCCATAACGGCTCCACCCATTGCTCGCGGCGCTTGCGCAGCAGCGGACCGTTATCGTCACGCATCATCCACTCCAGCGGATACAGCTTAAATGCACGCTGGATGACATTATCATCAAGATCGGTCAGCACACCGCCGACGCCCAAACCGAGATCTTCAATGTAGATAAACCGCGACTCCTGCCCTGCCTGCTGGGCGCAGTCCTGCAAGTACAGCACGGTACTCCTGTCTTCATCGGTGTCCTGACAGCAGCAAAAATAAAACGGTTCCCGACTGTAAAGCTCGCTAAAGCGTGAAATCAGGCGTTCCTGAATGGCATTGTACTGATCGGCATCACGCGGAATAACGCCGCTGCGCCGGGCATCTTCCAGCCACAACCACTGGAAATAAGCCGACTCGTACAATGAAGTTGGCGTATCGGCGTTGTACTCCAGCAACTTAACCGGTGCATTACCACACCAGGCAAAATCCATACGGCCATACAACGAAGGATCGCGTGCGCGCCAGCTTTCGGCGATCACATCCCAGTACAACGGCGGGATCGCCAGTTGCGTCAGGATCTCTTCATCTTTAACCGCACGATCCACCACCTCCAGGCACATCTGATGCAGTTCCGCAGTCGGTTTTTCGATCTGCTCTTCAATCTGGCGCAAAGTAAAGCGATAAGCCCGACTCTCATCCCAATAGATTTCATTGTCGATGATATGAAAGTCAAATCCGTTATCGGCGGCAATCCGGTCCAGATCCCGCCGCACAGGAACGTTGTGTCTCAGCATGATTAGCCTCCCCAATGCCCACGGGCGCTGGAAGAACGACCATAGCCGCCGCGAGAAACGGTTGACGCTTTTTTGGTGGTAAAGCCGCCCGAAGAGTAAGACTCTTTTTTGCCAGAACCGGAGCGCCAGGAGTAATCACCGGAAGTGTTGCGCCAGACGGGGCGGGAAGCAAATGAGGATCCGCCGCTGTTATAGACGAACGGCTCATCGCGATCTTTACGAATAACCCGGCTTAACAAAAATCCAGAAACGACCGGGATCCAACTCTGTTCAACATTGTCGTAGTAACAATTTTCATACTTAGACTGACAATTCTGCTGAGTCATATTCTTCGGAACATCGGCATAAAACGCCGCTTTGGCGTTGTTCCAGCCATGAGCACAGATATCTGAATTATTACCGTCATCAATACAATCCTGCACAGTCGAGTAAAACGTTCCGTCGCCGTCGTTATCGACATCACCACTATCGCCACAACCTTTCAATACAAAAAAAGCTGCACCGCCCATTAGCGCCAACGTTAAGTATTTTTGTGCGTAGCGATTGCGTCGCGGCTCAAAAGGATTATTCGGTCTTCCAATGCGACTGATCGCTCCGTGACCAATTTTACTGTTATTTCTTGATTTGCGTTTTCTGGCCATGATCGTCCATTACCATGTCATACAAGCTGCGTTAAAAATACCACCAGCCAGTGCGGCGGTTCCCATAAACATTCCTGCTGCGGTATTGTGATTAATAATTTTTTCGCTTAATGCGGGCATATAAAGTCTGACACCAGCAAAAACGAGTAACTGAATCACCAGTGCAATCCCGCCCCAGGCGAAATAGTCTGGAATACTCACCGCATTGATTGCCGCACTGGATAAGGGGATCACGTAACCCAACAATGTACCGCTGAATGCCAGTGCCGCCGCGGTATTATTGTTTTTGATTAACTGCCATTCGTTGTGCGGTGTAATTTTAGAATAGATAAAAAGAAAAATAATCACCATAGCCACGCCAATAAAAAAATAGGCGCTAAAGGCAAGAAGTGAATCCAGTATATGCATTGTAAACGTCCTTGTAATTAACCAATAATATGAAGTGATGTCAGCGGGATATCGACACCCAGCGCGCGCGAAAATAACCACTCTGGCTCGCCGAGATCGTTAAAAGATTCCTCACCATTTAACAGCAAATATTCGTAAGTATCTTCGGTCACTTGCCGTTGGTAGCCCATGCTAAAATTATGGACCTCCCATTTGGCATGGTTTTGATTTTCTACTTTTTCCAGCATGTAGACGGGTTCGATATTTCCCGGTTCTTCACTGTTAAAAAATCGCTGCCAGCGTTTTTCCTGCCAGTTTAAGGTTATAGCCCCCATCGCTTTGGCGTTGATCGCCTCGCGCCAGTGACTCTCTTTACTGATACCGTAGCTCTCTTCATAGACAAAGAGCTTGATATCATCAATGTCATCAATATCTTCGCCGCCGGTGGTATTGATTTGCAGAAATTCATCGCCCGAAGTGTAGTAGCGGAAAATCTGGCTACCGCCGCCCAGATCGATGCAACTGACGGCGGCCACGGTATATTCTTCACCCGGTAGCTCGATCAGCAATGCATCTTCCAGCAAACGAAACGCTAACGTGTCGAGCGTAAAACCACTATTGAGATGCAGACCCAACGGACCGCGAGCGATAGCAGGCTTATTATCCTTGCCAAACAGACGCTGGAAAAAACCAGACATATTTTATCCTTAAAATAGTTGCCAGCCTTGCAGTGAGGCTGGCAAAAAATTACTCGCCCTGTTGGCGTTGCAGTCTTGCTAATACATCCTGGGCGCTACTTTTATTGCTACCGCCAATTCCGGCTTCCGCCAGCTTTTCATCAAGATCGCGACCGTCTGCGACTTTTTCCAACTGTGCGGCAGCATCCAGGCGAGCCTGACGTTCGGCCTGACGCGTTTGCAGGCGTTTTAAGGATTCTGCCGCTGTCGAAACGCTGGAAGATGCGCCAACGGTAGAGGTCGTTACAGCCTGTTGTGCACGCTGCATGGCTTCAGTGGCTTTAACGACTTCCATTTGCTGCTCAAACTGAGCGATACGCTGCGCTGTCGCTGTAACTGCTTTTTCCACGCCATCACGAGAGACTTCCAGATTCGACAACACTTGCTCTTCAGCGGTAATGAGATTCTCAAGGCGCGCGATTTCTTCAGCAACTTCGTTAATCAACGACGGATTCACGTTCTTGCTTAACGCTTCCAGCGCACGAGCTTCCAGGCTGGCTTTACGTTCACGTAAATCTTTCAGCTTATCGTGACTTAATTTCACCCGCGCCAGCAGATCAACGCGAGATTTTCCGGCTTTATCGAGTTCAGCTTTAGCGTCACGAATATGCTGTTCCAGCATGCGCACGCCCTGGGTTTCTTCAATGGATTCTTCCGCCTGAGAGATAAACGATTTCCCCAGCGTAAATAAACTTTTTAAAATTCCCATAAATACCCGTCCTTGTAATTAGTGTGAATATTCTTCTGTAATTTCAGCCAGATCCAATGCGTTATCTACCAGCGAGGTTATCTCAAGCAGGATATCTTCAAGAGAAGATTTAAGCGATAACGCACCGAAAACAATGTAATACTCTTCATGTTGCACGCTGGAGATCCCTACCGATGACAACGGCATCATCTTCTGATTTCTTAATAAGAAGGTATTAAATTCATCTGGATTGCTGATACTACTTACCGGACAAATAAAGGTTTCGATAATCATTTGGCGGGAAGTAAATAGAATATTGATTTGCAAATCGCCATAATCATTCATTTTAATAATTAATGCGTTCTCGCCATTTGTTACATCAATATTTTGTTCAGGTACAGTTTGCAGCGCCGTCGCCAGCGCCAACGGATTCCATGTCATATATTATTCCATATAAATTAAGTTTAAATATTAATAAAATGAATATTTGCAGTACGTAATTATCTTACCAGCTATAGACAAAAAAAAACCATCCAAATCTGGATGGCTTTTCATAATTCAGAGGAATTAGCTGCGCTGTCGCACCGCTTCAAATAAGCAAATCCCTGTCGCCACAGAAACGTTCAGGGAAGAAACACTTCCTGCCATTGGGATGCTGATCAACTCGTCGCAATGTTCACGGGTCAGGCGACGCATACCTTCACCTTCCGCGCCCATCACCAGCGCCAGGCGTCCGGTCATTTTGCTCTGATAGAGTGTATGATCCGCCTCACCTGCCGTACCGACGATCCAGATATTCTCTTCCTGCAACATACGCATGGTGCGCGCAAGATTAGTCACCCGAATCAGCGGAACGCTTTCTGCCGCACCACAGGCCACTTTTTTCGCCGTGGCGTTGAGCTGTGCGGAGCGATCTTTCGGCACAATCACCGCATGAACACCAGCGGCGTCCGCGCTACGCAGGCACGCGCCGAGGTTGTGCGGATCGGTTACGCCGTCGAGGATCAGCAGGAACGGTTGATCGAGCGAAGCGATCAGATCCGGCAGATCGTTTTCCTGATACTGCCGTCCTGGCTTCACACGGGCGATAATGCCCTGATGCACGGCACCGTCGCTTTTCTCGTCGAGATATTGGCGGTTTGCCAGCTGGATAACCACGCCCTGGGACTCAAGGGCGTGAATCAGCGGCAACAGACGTTTATCTTCACGGCCTTTTAAAATAAAGACTTCCTGAAAACGTTCAGGGGCGCGCTCCAGCAGGGCCTGCACTGCGTGGATGCCGTAAATCATTTCGCTCATTAATGTACTCGTTGTTTACGTTTTGCCTGATGCGCTACGCTTATCAGGCCTACATGATCCCTGCAATGTATTGAATTTGCGTGATTATGTAGGCCGGATAAGGCGTTCACGCCGCATCCGGCATGAACAAAGCGCATTTTGTCAGCAATCTAACCCTCTTCTGTTTGAAGAGGGTAATGATCACTCTGCCACTTTTTTCTTCGCCGCACGCTTCGCTTTGGTCGCTGCGGCTATTTTCTGCGTTTTCGCCGATGGCTTTTTCGCTTTTCTCGCGTCATTCTTCGCCGCTTTCGGCTTCGTTTTTTTCTCGCCGCGGAAAGCGCTGTCTGGCTCAAAGTTTACCTTTTTACCGACCTGACGACGCTTGCCGCCTTTTTTACCTGCATCGCCTTTTTTCGCTTTCTCGCGCGCCGTTTTACCGACGTTGCGCGGTGCGCGTTCGCTGGAGATCAGGCTAAAGTCGATTTTACGCTCGTCCATATTAACCGCTTCGACGCGAACTTCCACGCGATCGCCCAGGCGATAAGTCTGGCCGCTGGATTCACCCATCAGGCGTTGCCCTACCTGGTCAAAGCGATAGTAGTCATTGTCCAGCGAAGAGACATGGACCAGACCATCAATGAACAAGTCGTCCAGACGGACGAAGAAGCCAAAGCCAGTGACGCTGGAAATTACGCCTTTAAAGACGTTACCTACCTGGTCGAGCATGAAGTCACACTTCAGCCAGTCAGCTACATCGCGTGTTGCTTCGTCGGCACGACGTTCCGCCATCGAACAGTGCTGACCCAGTTGCAGCATCTCTTCCATCGAATAATGGTAGCCGCCGGTTTCAGTGGTGTTGCCCTGATGCCCCTGCTCTTTCGCCAGCAGATATTTAATGGCGCGGTGCAGCGTCAGGTCAGGATAACGACGAATCGGCGAAGTAAAGTGCGCATAGGACTGCAATGCCAGACCGAAGTGACCACGGTTTTCCGGATCGTAAATCGCCTGTTTCATCGAGCGCAGCAGCATAGTTTGCAGCATTTCTGCATCAGGACGATCGGCAACCGATTCCAGTAACTCTGCATAGTCGCGCGGTTCCGGCTTGTTACCGCCCGGCAATTCCAGCCCCAGCTCCGCCAGCACTGAACGGAAAGAGGTAATCGCTTCGGTGCTCGGCTTGTCGTGAATACGGAACAGTGCCGGTTCTTTGGCTTTCTCAACGAAACGCGCCGCCGAGATATTCGCCAGAATCATGCACTCTTCAATTAACTTGTGGGCGTCGTTACGCTGAGTCTGTTCGATACGTTCAATACGGCGTTCAGCGTTGAAAATGAACTTCGCTTCTTCGCTCTCAAATGAGATCCCACCGCGTTCTTCACGGGCTTTATCCAGCACTTTATAGAGGTTATGCAACTCTTCGAGATGCTTAACCAGCGGGGCGTACTGCTCGCGCAGATCCTGATCGCCCTGCAGAATATGCCAGACTTTGGTGTAGGTCAGACGTGCGTGAGAGCTCATTACCGCTTCATAGAATTTGTAGCCAGTCAGGCGGCCTTTCGACGAAACCGTCATCTCGCACACCATACACAGGCGGTCTACCTGCGGGTTGAGCGAGCACAGGCCGTTAGAGAGCACTTCCGGCAGCATCGGGATAACCTGCGAAGGGAAGTACACCGACGTACCACGGTTACGCGCTTCTCTGTCCAGCGGTGTTGGCGGACGCACATAGTAGCTGACGTCGGCAATCGCGACCCATAAACGCCAGCCGCCGCCGCGTTTTTTCTCACAGTAAACTGCATCGTCAAAGTCACGGGCGTCTTCGCCATCAATGGTGACCAGCGGTAAATCGCGCAAATCGACACGGCCCGCTTTTGCTTCTTCCGGCACTTCTTCTTTCAGCCCGGCAACTTGTTGCTCAACAGCCTGCGGCCAGATATACGGAATTTCATGGGTACGCAGAGCGATATCAACCGCCATGCCGGTGCCCATATTGTCGCCAAGTACTTCGACGATTTTACCCACCGCTTTGGTACGGCGAGTCGGGCGTTGGGTCAGTTCAACCACCACCACAAAGCCCATCCGCGCGCCCATGATCTGATCGGGCGGGATTAAGATATCGAAGCTCAAACGACTGTCGTCAGGAACCACAAAGCCGACGCCCGCTTCGGTAAAGTAGCGACCAACAATCTGGCTGGTTTTTGGCACCAGTACGCGGACAATACGCGCTTCACGACGACCTTTACGGTCAGCGCCCAGCGGCTGCGCCAGCACCTGATCGCCATGAATGCAGGTTTTCATCTGCTCGCTGGAGAGATACAAATCATCTTTACGCCCTTCAACCCGCAGAAAGCCGTAGCCATCACGGTGGCCAATAACGGTACCTTTCACCAGGTCGAGGCGTTCCGGCAGCGCATAGCACTGACGACGAGTGAAGACCAGTTGACCATCGCGCTCCATCGCGCGCAGGCGGCGACGCAGGCCTTCAAGCTGCTCTTCGCCTTCAATGTGCAGTTCTACCGCCAGCTCATCACGGCTGGCCGGTTTTTCACGTTTGGTTAAATGTTCGAGGATAAATTCCCGACTAGGGATGGGATTCGCGTATTTTTCAGCTTCGCGTTCCTGGAAAGGATCTTGTGACATCTCGGTTCCTCCGTTGTCATCTCTGATGAAGATTTTCGTCACTCCACCAGCAATAATTTATAAAGCGGTTGATTCTCTTCAACCAAATCGGCAAGCGTGTAGTTATCCAGTTCCGTAAGAAAACTTTGCACGGCCTTAGAAAGTGCCTGTTTCAACCGACAGGCAGGTGTAATGTGGCAAAACTCACTGCTGCAATTCACCAGCGATAAGGGCTCCAGCTCGCGCACCACATCACCAATACGTATCGCACTCGCCGGTTTACCCAGACGAATGCCGCCATTTTTTCCACGAACAGCAGTCACGTAGCCGGCACGACTAAGTTGATTGATTATTTTGACCATATGATTACGGGAGACGCCGTAGACGTCAGTCACTTCAGAAATACTGGTCATCCGCCCTTCTGGCAATGACGCCATGTAGATCAGCGCACGTAATCCGTAATCAGTGAAACTCGTTAACTGCACATCAACCTCAAAAGGGAAATCGGGAAAAAATACATTTATATTGATGATAAACCAGCCACAAGCTGTGTCGCTAATTTATTTCAGTTCGGGGAAGGAAAAAAGCGAGGATTTAACACTGTGTCGGATAGCGTAATGGCTTACCCGACACAGCAATGTATCACACTGTTAGCCCGGCAGGCAAAATATCTGCCAGGCGTACCAGAATTACGCGTCGAACGGGTCGCGCAGAATCATGGTTTCAGTACGATCCGGACCGGTAGAGATGATATCGATCGGCACACCGGTCAGCTCTTCAATACGCTTGATGTAGTTCAGCGCCGCCTGCGGCAGGCCGCTACGATCTTTCACGCCGAAGGTGGATTCAGACCAGCCCGGCATGGTTTCGTAAATCGGCTCTACACCTTTCCAGTCGTCAGCTGCCAGCGGAGTGGTAGTCACTTCACGACCATCCGGCATACGGTAAGCCACGCAGAGTTTCACCTCTTTCAGGCCATCCAGAACGTCCAGCTTGGTCAGGCAGAAGCCAGACAGGGAGTTCAGCTGTACCGCACGACGAACGGCAACGGTGTCCAGCCAGCCGGTACGACGACGACGACCCGTAGTTGCGCCGAATTCGTTACCCTGCTTGCAGAGGAACTCGCCAGTTTCATCAAACAGTTCAGTCGGGAACGGACCTGCACCCACACGAGTGGAGTAAGCTTTGAGGATACCCAGAACGTAATCAACATAACACGGGCCCAGGCCGGAACCGGTCGCCACGCCACCAGCAGTGGTGTTGGAAGAAGTTACGTACGGATATGTACCGTGGTCGATATCCAGCAGCGTACCCTGCGCACCTTCAAACATGACGAAATCGCCACGCTGACGCGCCTGGTCGAGCAGGTCAGAAACGTCAACCACCATAGAAGTCAGGATGTCGGCAACAGCCATCGTATCATCCAGAACTTTCTGGTAATCAACCGCTTCAGCGTTGTAGTAGTTAACCAACTGGAAGTTGTGATATTCCATCACTTCTTTCAGTTTTTCAGCGAAGGTTTCTTTGTCGAAAAGGTCGCCAACACGCAGACCGCGACGTGCCACTTTATCTTCATAAGCAGGCCCGATACCACGACCGGTGGTGCCGATCGCTTTCGCGCCACGCGCTTTCTCACGCGCGTTATCCAGCGCAACGTGATAATCAAGGATCAGCGGACATGCTTCAGACAGCAGCAGACGCTCACGAACGGGGATGCCACGGTCTTCCAGTTCTTTCATCTCTTTCATCAGCGCAGCCGGAGACAGCACAACACCGTTACCGATGATGCTGGTTACATTCTCGCGGAGAATACCTGATGGAATAAGATGGAGAACGGTTTTTTCACCGTTGATTACGAGAGTATGGCCTGCGTTGTGACCGCCCTGGTAGCGTACAACATATTTAGCCCGTTCAGTCAGAAGATCGACGATCTTACCTTTACCTTCGTCACCCCATTGGGTGCCCAGTACGACGACGTTGTTACCCATTTTTCAAAATCACCGTTTGCTTAAAAATGGATTCTACCATCGCTTTTTCAGAGTTACAGCACTTTTTGCACTCAAAAATGACCTCGATCAGTCTGTTTTTTGTTCAGCCAATCGTTTTCCTCAACATGTAGTAGACCACAACGCCCGCAACCACAAGTCCACCGCCAAAACGACGTAAAATATTATCGGGCAAATTGGTCATCGCAGAGATCATCTTCTTCCATGCCTTCGGGTAAAGCATCGGCCCTAAACCTTCCAGCACCAAAACCAGGGCAAGCGCCAGCCAGATTGTCGAATTCATTGATTATCCTTATAGAAAAAGAAAACCACCGACATCCCTGAGGATGCGGTGGCTTTATTGACCTGTACCGCAGTCGTTATATTAACGCGTTGCGGAAGTCGGCGTCTTCATGTAGCGGAAGAAATCGCTGTCCGGGCTCATGACCATCACGTCCTGATTGCCAGAGAAGCTGTTCTCATAAGCACGCAGGCTACGGATGAATGCGTAGAAGTCCGGATCTTTACTGAATGCATCAGCAAACAGTTTGGCTGCTTCGGCATCGCCTTCACCGCGCATGATGCGGCCCTGACGCTCAGCTTCTGCCAGCGTTCTGGTCACTTCATAGTCGGCAGTTGCACGCAGTTTTTCCGCTTCTTCCTGACCTTGTGAACGGTGACGACGCGCTACCGCTTCACGCTCGGCGCGCATACGGTTGTAGATCGCTTCAGACACTTCGGTCGGCAGGTTGATCTGCTTAATTCGCACATCGACAACTTCAATACCCAGCGCCGCCATACTGTTCGGGTTGATGACCGGAACTTTGCCCTTCGTCTCAGCCGTTACGCGCTCTGCCGCTTCGGCAATGGCGTTATCTGCTGCAGGGGTAGTAACTTCATCTTCTGTACCCGCAGAACCGGAGTTCAGCGCGTCACGTACTTCGAGGGTCAGACGACCACGGGAATCGGTGACGATGTCTTTCACGTCCAGGCGACCAATTTCAGAACGCAGACGGTCAGAGAACTTACGTTTCAACAGCACTTCCGCTTGCGAAATGTCGCCACCGCCCGTTGCCAGGTAGTAACGGCTGAAATCGCTGATGCGCCATTTGATGTAAGAGTCGACGATCAGGTCTTTCTTCTCTTTGGTCACAAAGCGGTCGGCCTGGTTGTCCATGGTCTGAATACGTGCGTCGAGCATTTTCACCGTTTCAATGAACGGTATCTTGAAATGCAGACCCGGCTCATAAACCAGAGGTTTGTTGTCATCGTCACGCAGTACCTTACCAAAACGCAGCGTAATACCGCGCTCACCTTCTTTGACGACAAAGACAGACATGTAAAGCACTACCAGCACGATGATGATAATCGCGATAACTGACTTACGCATCGTTATTCCCCCTGACGCTGGTAGTCGTTACGCTGCGCGTTGGCGCGGCGTTGGTCCATAATATCGCCCTGACTGGTGGACGACGTGTTGCTTGCTCCACTGGTTGTGGAGGAAGAGGCTGGCGGCAGACGCAGCAGATTGCTGGCACCGTTATCGCTCTTCGCCGCAGGGGCGTTACCACCTTTCAGCATCTGGTCTAACGGCAGAACCATCAGGTTGCCACCTTTATCGTTAACCAGCACTTTGCGGGTGTTGCCCAACACTTTTTCCATCGTCTCGATATACAGACGCTCGCGAGTAATTTCCGGCGCGGCTTTATATTCCGGCAGAAGTTTAGCAAAGCGCGCCACTTCACCCTGGGCTTCCAGGATAGTCTGAGCCTTGTACGCACGCGCCTCTTCGAGGATACGTTGCGCCTGACCGTTCGCACGCGGCTGAACTTCGTTGGTATACGCTTCTGCTTCACGAATGTATTGCTGTTCGTTTTCACGCGCGGCAATCGCATCGTCAAACGCCGCTTTTACTTCTTCCGGCGGACGAGCTGCCTGGAAGTTGACGTCCAGCAGAGTGATACCCATATCATACGGACGAATCGTCTCTTCCAGTTCGCGCTGAGTATCGCTACGAATCACGGTACGACCTTCCGTCAGAATGCGGTCCATGGTGTATTTACCGATAACCCCGCGCAGGGCGCTGTCGGTAGCCTGACGCAGACTGTCATCCGGGCTGGTCACGCTATACAGATATTTTTCCGGATCGGTGACGCGGTACTGCACGTTCATCTCAACGCGCACTACGTTCTCGTCCGACGTCAGCATCACACCAGAAGCGGCCAGTTCACGCACGGCTTCCACGTTCACCGGTTTGACTTCGTCGATAAACGTCGGTTTCCAGTTCAGACCCGGCTCAACCAGATGGCTGAATTTACCAAAGCGTGTTACCACGCCGCGTTCGGCTTCTTTAATGGTATAGAAACCACTGGCCGCCCAGATAATGACAATCGCTGCCGCTGCGATGGTAACGACGCGACCGCCAAGCTGCGGGCGCGGGCCTTGCGATGAACTGCCACCGCCAGATCCGGTGCCTTTACCGCCGCCCAGACCACCGAGCTTTTTGCTCAGTTTGCGGAAGATATCATCTAAATCAGGTGGCCCTTGATCGCGACCGCCTTTGTTTCCATTTCCCTCAGAGTTGCCGCCAGGTTTGCTGCTTCCCCACGGGTCGCGGTCTTGTCCGTTATTACCGGGCTGATTCCACGCCATGTTTGTGCTCCATATTTGTTATGCGGTGATCCCTGTTGTCTTTCGACGCCAGAGGATATGACTCCACGCTTCAGACGCTACGCCGTTAGATCAGGTAATCGATCAACGCCGGTTCTTGTTTACAGAGGCGACGCCAGTCAACGATCGGCATACGAACTTGCAGACTTACGCTGCCGTCCTCCTCCATCCACTCTTTTTCTATTGCCTGAAGCTGATAAAAACGACTTCTCAGACGCCCTTCCTGCGGTGGCAGACGCAATGTATGCTGCGCCACCTCGCCGGAAAGCCGCTCCGTCAAAGCCTGAAAAAGCTGTGGTATCCCCGCTCCGGTCTGTGCGGAAAGCCAGACACGGATCGGTTTGTTCTCTTCGTCCCGATCAATACGCGGTTCGAAATCTTCCAGCATATCGATCTTGTTCATCACCAGCAGGGTTGGGATCTCGTGAGCGTCGATCTCTTCAAGAACCGTATTCACCGCTTCGATGTTTTCTTGTACACGCACATCCGCCGCGTCAATGACGTGCAGCAGTAATGTGGCTTGCCGCGTCTCTTGTAACGTGGCTTTAAATGCCGCCACCAGATCGTGCGGCAGGTGGCGAATAAACCCTACGGTATCTGCAAGTACGGTTTCACCGACATCCGCGACGTCAATACGCCGCAACGTCGGGTCGAGGGTGGCAAACAACTGGTCTGCCGCGTAGACCCGCGCTTCGGTGATGCGATTGAAAAGGGTAGATTTACCGGCGTTGGTATATCCCACCAGCGAAACAGTAGGAACGTCGGCTTTGATACGCGATTGCCGCCCCTGCTCACGCTGCTTTTCAACTCTTTCCAGGCGCGACTGTATCTGCACGATGCGATTACGCAACAAACGACGGTCGGTTTCGAGCTGGGTTTCACCCGGACCACGCAAACCGATCCCGCCTTTCTGTCTTTCAAGGTGGGTCCAGCCACGCACCAGGCGCGTAGCCAGATGGCGCAACTGCGCCAGCTCAACCTGCAACTTACCCTCATGGGTACGCGCACGTTGGGCGAAAATATCTAAAATAAGGCCGGTGCGGTCGATGACACGACACTCGCACAAACGCTCCAGGTTACGCTCCTGCGCCGGGCTGAGGGCATGGTCAAAAAGAACGACCGAAGCTCCCGTCGCTTTTACGGCTTCCGCAATTTCAACTGCTTTACCTTCACCTACAAAATACTTTGGGTGCGGCGCTTTACGGCTACCGGTAATCACCTGCAATGCTTCGACACCGGCGGAAGAGACCAGAGATTCAAACTCCTGGAGGTCTTCCATATCTTTGTCTTGCGTAAAATAGATGTGTACCAGTACCGCCTGCTCACCAGCATCATAACGGTCAAACAAGCGTATAACCCTCTAAATAGATCAGCGGGGAACGCAGGATCGCTGGCTCCCCGTGTAAAAAAACAGCCCGAAACCTTATTCGGTTTCTTCGCTGTCCTGTTGCGCGGAAGTATTCTGCGCGCTGCTACCATGATGGTAGTTACTGCTGGTACCGCCACCGGCGTTGTTACTGTGATGAGAAACCGGGCGAGACGGGACAACAGTAGAAATCGCGTGCTTGTAAACCATCTGACTGACCGTGTTTTTCAACAGGATCACGAACTGATCAAAAGACTCGATTTGCCCTTGCAGCTTAATACCATTCACCAAATAAATAGAAACTGGAACACGTTCCCGACGCAGTGCGTTCAGGAACGGATCTTGTAAAGATTGCCCCTTAGCCATTCTCTCTTTTCCTTATATGCTTATTTGTACTTTGAACCTTTCGATTCTGAAAAAATTGCGCACGATACGTCTCAATTGTACACATTCAGCCTGCGATAGCACCAACAACCTGTAATACTTCGTCACGCGCTTGTTCTGGTTTTTCACTGTCAAGCCAGTGAACCCCTTCCCAACCACGCAGCCAGGTTATCTGCCGCTTCGCCAACTGTCTCGTGGCGCAAACACCTCGATAAACCATTTCATCGTATGAGATTTCGCCTTCAAGGTAAGACCACATCTGGCGATAACCCACGCAACGAATGGAAGGCAAATCCGTATGCAAATCTCCTCGGGCAAAAAGCGCCCGGACTTCTGCTTCAAAACCTGAAGCCAACATCTGATGAAAACGCTGCTCAATTCGTTGATGGAGCAGTTCACGGCTCGCCGGGGCGATGGCGAACTGATGCACCTGATACGGTAGAGCGTCTCCTGACGTTTGCGTCAGTTCCGTTAAAGTTTTACCCGAAATGAAAAAAACTTCCAGTGCCCGGGAAAGCCTTTGTGGATCATTTGGATGAATCCTTGCTGCCGCAACCGGATCGATCTCCTGAAGTTGACGATGCAATGACTCCCAACCTTGCTCTGCCGCCTGTTGCTCAATTCTGGCCCGCACTTCCGGGTCTGCCGACGGTAGCGGCGACAACCCTTCCAGCAATGCCTTGAAATACAACATCGTACCGCCCACTAACAGTGGGATCCGCCCCGCCGCGGTGATATCGGCCATTTCCGCCAGCGCATCGCGGCGAAAATCAGCAGCCGAGTAAGCCTGCGACGGATCGCGAATATCCAGCAATCGGTGCGGCGCGGCGAGTAACTCTTCAGCGTTCGGCTTCGCCGTCCCGATATCCATCCCTTTGTAAATAAGGGCAGAATCAACGCTTATCAACTCTACTGGTAAAATTTTACGCAGCTCAATGGCTAACGCCGTTTTACCGGAGGCCGTCGGCCCCATCAAAAAAATCGCCTTAGGCAGGCTCGCCTTACTGATATCACTCATCTTTCAGGGCTTTTATCGCCGGATGTAAATCAACAGATTGTAACAGACCACCCGGCGGCGTTTTCACAAGTTGCGGACATAACCGTTCCACGTCCGCCAGCAGGGTTATGGCCTGTGCCATTGACCACTGCGCATGTTCGCTCATCAGATTTCGTGCAATCCACTGCGCAATATTGCCAGGTTCGAATACGGACTGCTTCGCCAGGTAGCCTATCAGTTCAGGAATCAAGATTTGTAAATTTTGTTGGCGTAAGGGTAAAGGCACGGCCCTGATGGTCACATGCTGCGCATCGGACTGGAAATCAATACCCAATTCCGCCAGGGCAGACTGCGCTTTTTCTAATGCCGATTTTTCTTCGCCAGAAACTTTTAGCCGCAACGGAATAAGCAGCGGTTGGGCGCAAACTGGCGCTTCACCCGGCGTCAGTTGCGCCTGACGCAGCCAACGTTCTGCCACTGGCAAGGCTAAAAGTGAAATGTTTCCGTCGCGCTCCAGCAACGCACAGTCGGAATGGACGATAGTCAGTACCCGACCAAAACTCTGACTGTTCGCCGCAAGTGCAGGTTCCTGCGGTTCTGGCGCTTTTGGTTTTTGCATCGGCGCGGGCGTTTGCAAAAGCTGGCGATACACTTCACCTTGCTGTTTCTGGTAACCTGGCTGCGCATTCGGCCAGGGGGCAGCCGGACGACTGCCTGAGGCGGGCGCAGGAGTGTAACGCGGAGCTACTGGCTCACGAACTGCCGGTTCAGCAAAATGATTGCGCCCCGCCGCCACGCGGTTTTCCGGAATAGCACGCGGTGCAGGTTGGGGTTCATCGTCCAGCGGTAGCGGCGTTTCCAGTTGCTGTTGTAGCACGCTCAGCACGCCCTGATAGATAAAATCATGCACCAGACGCGACTGATGGAAACGCACTTCGTGTTTGGCAGGGTGCACGTTGACGTCCACCTGATGTGGGTCGATCTCCAGATACAACACAAATGCCGGTTGCTGATCGGCCCCCAGTTTGTCTTCACAGGCCTGGCGGATCGCGTGATTGATCAGGCGATCGCGCATCATGCGACCATTCACATAGCAATACTGAATTTCCGCCAGTGCGGGCGTGGTGTGATTCGGATCTGCCACCCAGCCGCGCAGCGTGAGATCGCCGTGTTGCCATTCAATCGCCAGCGCTTGTTCGAGAAAAGCGGTGCCGCAAATCGCCCCTAAACGGCGCTCTTTTTGTCCACCTTCCGGCACGGCGCGGTACTGGCGGACCATTTTCCCGTTATGCGACAGGTTGATCGTGACGTCGAAACGCGCCAGCGCAATGCGGCGGATGATCTCATCAATGTGGTTAAATTCGGTTTTCTCGGTGCGCAGGAATTTGCGCCGCGCCGGGGTGTTGTAGAACAGATCCAGCACCTCCAGCGTCGTTCCCACCGGATGCGCCGCCGGTTTAACCGTCACGTCCATATCGCGCCCTTCGGCATAGGCCTGCCAGGCTTCCTGCTGTTCTGCGGTGCGTGAAGTGAGCGTCAGGCGGGAAACCGAACTGATACTCGCCAGCGCCTCACCGCGAAAGCCCAGGCTGATAATGGCTTCGAGATCGTCCAGAGAGGCGATTTTACTGGTGGCATGACGAGCCAGCGCCAGCGCCAGCTCATCTTTTTTGATACCGCAGCCGTTATCACGAATGCGGATAAGTTTCGCCCCACCGCGTTCGATATCAATATCGATACGCGTCGCACCTGCATCGAGGCTGTTTTCCACCAGTTCTTTGACTACCGACGCAGGTCGCTCGACCACCTCACCTGCGGCAATCTGGTTCGCCAGTTGTGGCGGTAAGACCTGTATTGGCATCAATCGTCCTTAGTTTGGCAGCGTACGATCTGGCGTCGTCACCGTACTGGCAGTTTGTGCCGTTGCACCCTGCGGCGCAGATTGCATCGGATGCGCAAGGAAATAATTGCGCAGACCTTTATAAATGGCTTCTGCCAGCTGTTGTTGGTAATCGTCGCTCGCCAGCAAACGTTCTTCGCTGTTGTTGCTGATAAAACCGGTTTCGACCAGTACTGATGGGATATCCGGCGAACGCAGAACGCCAAGGCTGGCGTGTTCTGGTCGACGTTTATGAATTTCGCCAATGCGTTGCAACTGACTGATCATACTGGTCGCTACATCATACCCTACCCGCTGGGAATGACCGAACTGTAAATCCAGCACCGCCTGGCTCAAATAGGGGTCAGACTGACTGTTCGCCAGCACATCGCCCGCTCCGCCCAGTAGCTCCGACTGTTTCTCATGCTGTTCCAGCCAGCTTGCCATCTCGCTGTTTGCACGACGGTTAGAGAGCACCCATACGGAAGCGCCAGTCGCACTGCGGTTTGGTGCGGCATCAGCGTGAATCGACACGAGGAAATTGGCGTTTTGCTTACGTGCCACATCGCTGCGCCCCATCACCGAAATAAAGTAATCCCCGTCACGGGTTAAAACGCCTTTAAACATTGGATCGTCATTGAGCAAAGTACGTAATTTACGTGCGATGGCGATGGTGACATTTTTCTCCCGCGTACCACCGGGGCCGATAGCGCCAGGGTCCTGACCGCCGTGTCCTGCATCAATAGCGATGATAATTTTATCGCCAATGTTAGCCGTCGCACGCGCTGCCGGACGCGTTACCGTATTACTGCTGATAACACCCGTAGTGCGGTTACTTTCCGTTTTAAACGGATTGCGCGCCGGTTCGCTGACGCGAGGTGCGACAACCGCAGGCGTTTCAACGCGTTTCGCAACCACAGGCGGCGGAGGAGGCGGTGGCGGCGCATCGGCGTTAATCGTAAAGACGACAGTGTAATTGCTGCCATTCTGCCGCTTCACCGCTTCGGTTTTACCATTTTCGGTAAGATCGACCACCAGCCGTAGCGTTTGTGCATCTTTAGGCGTTCCAGAGCGAATCGCCTTCACCAGATTATTGCCGCTGAACAACAACGGCAGCCCCTGAATTACCCCCGTTTGTTTGATATCGAGCGCCACGGTGCGTTTGCTTTGATGGCTAAACGCATAATCAGGATCGCCAATAAAACTCAACGTTATCCGCGCCTGTTGGTTGCCGTTAGAAACCTGAATATCAGAGAGCGTCGCGGCACCCACCTGCGCGCACAGCAGCAGCAACGTCGCTACCAACCATTTTCTGATGCGATACATCATCCCGCCACCTTTCAAAGGTTAACCGGCTAAACGCGCCAGCAACAATTCACCCGCAGAGGAAACCGCACTCACGCGCGCCTCACGGCCTTGTGCCTGATAATCAATGTGTATTTCGACATCCGGGTCAGGAAGAACACCTGTACCTTGTTGTGGCCACTCCACCAGGCAGATGGCATCGTTGGCAAAATAATCGCGGATCCCCATAAACTCCAGCTCCTCGGGATCGGCAAGGCGGTACAAATCAAAGTGATAAACCATTAAATTGTCGAGCGTATAGGGTTCGACCAGCGTATAAGTGGGGCTTTTGACATTACCCTGATGACCCAGAGCTTGTAAAAAGCCCCGGCTAAAGGTGGTTTTACCTGCGCCTAAATCGCCATACAGATAGATTACGGTTGCGCCATCGCAGGCTTTCGCTACCCGCTCGCCCAGGTCTAATGTTGCCTGCTCATCAGGGAGCGGAATTACTCGATTCATCATGGTTTTTATCAGTCACTTCCGGGTTAACAATACGCTGTAGCGTGGAAAAGAGATCGGTTGCCAGCATCCCGCGCGTTCCAAAACGCGCCGCCAGTACGTCAGCTGCCGCACCGTGCGCGACACAGCCCGCACAGGCTGCATCATAAGGGCTAATTTTTTGCCCAAGCAATGCGCCAATAATACCAGAGAGCACATCGCCCATGCCGCCGCTCGCCATGCCTGCATTTCCGACATCAATAATGCCTAAAGCGTCAGAATGGGCGGCGACCACGGTTCCGGCACCTTTCAGCACCGCTACGCCGCCATAACGTTGTACCAGACGTTGGGCGCAATGTAAGCGGTCACTTTCAATTTCAGCGACGGAACAGCCTAACAACCGTGCGGCCTCGCCAGGATGCGGCGTGATCACGCGATTGTGACGCTTATCGGGATTGATTGCCAGCAGGTTCAATGCATCGGCATCCCACAACATCGGTTTGCGAAAATTCTCAACTTTTTGCAGGGCTTTTTTCCCCCACTCTTGCTGGCCCAGACCGGGACCAATCACCACCACATCGGCCCATTCCAGGCTTTCGGTAAGAGAGTCCATAGTCAGTTCATGCACCATCAATTCTGGTCGTGCAGTCAGCAGCGGCGCAATGTTCTCACTGCGGGTCAGTACTCGGACTAAACCAGCACCAGCACGCAGCGCCGCTTCCCCCGTCATACGAATAGCCCCCGCCGTGCCGTGATCGCCACCGATAATCACCAGCCGCCCGTGATCGCCTTTATGCGAAGTCGGGCGACGCGGTTTCAGCCAGTGAGAAAGTTGTTCTGCCGAAAACCGCTGAATTTTCGTCTCCTGACCTGCCAGCCAGCTATCCAGCCCCAGTGAGTCAAAATGCAGTTGTCCTGTAACATCCCGCGCTTTTCCAGTGAGCAAGCCTGGTTTCAGCGCAATAAAAGTGATGGTGTGATCGGCGTTGATCACCGCGCCTGGCGTAGCGCCAGTTTCAGCCAGCAGGCCGGAAGGGATATCAACCGCCACAATCGGCGCAGGGTGAGTATTAGCGTGGTCGATTAACTGGCTAATGGATTCACGAGGCGCTTGCTGTAATCCGGTACCGAGCAGCGCATCAACAATCAGATCTACCGATTCGGGCCAGACAATATTCGAAGCATGGATCTCGCCTCCCGCGTTTAACCATGCTTCGCGTGCCAGCGCGGCCTCTTCCGGCAACGGTTTGTCACTTTCCTGGGCCAGCAGCGTGACATCAATACCGATCGCTTTGGCCAGCCGCGCGACCACGTAGCCATCGCCGCCGTTATTACCATGACCGCACAGCACCTGCCAGTGGCGGGCGTCAGGATAAGCCGAACGACACACCTGGAATGCGGCTTCGCCAGCGCGAAGCATCAGCTCATAGAGTGTGAGCCCCAGCGCATCTGCCGCCTCGCCTTCTCCGCGGCGGATATCGTCGGCGTGCCAGACGGTGTGTGGTATACTTACGGGGTTTTTCTTCATTGTATGGTCCGTCATGTCAGAGCCCCTCGATCTCAATCAGTTAGCGCAAAAAATTAAACAGTGGGGGCTGGAACTGGGCTTTCAGCAGGTAGGTATTACCGATACCGATCTCAGCGAGTCCGAGCCCAAACTGCAAGCATGGCTGGACAAACAATACCACGGCGAAATGGACTGGATGGCGCGTCACGGTATGCTGCGCGCTCGCCCTCACGAATTATTGCCCGGTACGCTGCGTGTGATCAGCGTGCGGATGAATTACCTTCCTGCTAACGCCGCATTTGCCAGCACGCTGAAAAACCCCAAACTCGGCTATGTTAGTCGTTATGCGCTGGGCCGTGACTATCACAAACTTCTGCGCAACCGACTCAAAAAGCTGGGCGAGATGATTCAGCAACATTGTGTTTCGCTGAATTTTAGACCGTTTGTCGATTCTGCGCCTATTCTTGAGCGCCCGTTAGCTGAAAAAGCTGGGCTCGGCTGGACAGGTAAGCACTCACTTATCCTCAATCGTGAGGCCGGCTCGTTCTTCTTTTTAGGCGAATTGCTGGTCGATATTCCGCTACCCGTGGATCAACCAGTCGAGGAAGGATGCGGTAAATGCGTGGCCTGTATGACGATTTGCCCGACCGGTGCCATCGTCGAGCCATATACCGTCGATGCTCGCCGCTGTATCTCTTATCTCACCATCGAACTGGAAGGGGCGATCCCGGAAGAGTTGCGACCGTTAATGGGAAACCGTATTTACGGTTGCGATGACTGCCAGCTTATCTGCCCGTGGAATCGCTATTCGCAACTCACTACAGAAGACGATTTCAGCCCGCGTAAGCCGCTACACGCACCGGAACTCATTGAGTTATTCGCCTGGAGTGAAGAGAAGTTTTTAAAAGTCACGGAAGGTTCGGCGATTCGCCGTATAGGTCACCTGCGTTGGCTGCGTAATATTGCCGTAGCCTTAGGCAATGCGCCCTGGGATGAAACGATTCTGGCGGCGCTGGAAAGTCGTAAAGGTGAGCACCCACTTCTTGATGAGCACATAGCGTGGGCGATTGCGCAGCAAATCGAGAGGCGAAATGCGTGCGTGGTCGAAGTGCAATTACCGAAAAAACAGCGTCTGGTTCGGGTGATTGAAAAAGGGTTACCGCGTGACGCCTGATTCATCCACAGCTTGTGAATAAAAATAAAAACGCATTGCAATTCAAGCCGGAAAAAATCGTCAAGTGATCGATACGACAAAACGAAATCTTAATTTTTAACTTATCTATCAATAGGTTAAAAAAATACTATTCACCGTGCGAAGTTTCTTTGAAATTAAGATTACGGCCTGAGGCTGTGGATAACTCTGTTTACAAGAGTTTGTCAGAGACAACAAAAACCAGCAATAACGCATCGCGTCGCTGTGGATATTTTATTGAGAGAAGAATTTGGAGCGGGAAACGAGACTCGAACTCGCGACCCCGACCTTGGCAAGGTCGTGCTCTACCAACTGAGCTATTCCCGCTTGGGTGGTCTGTGCTTTGCAGCACTTTTCAAATTTTGGAGCGGGAAACGAGACTCGAACTCGCGACCCCGACCTTGGCAAGGTCGTGCTC